>Ga0181377_1000313_pt1 | contig 18665 bp, 28 predicted proteins | sample LowvirmetaG_9_FD_130160 | JGI IMG/M metagenome (GOLD analysis project Ga0181377, IMG submission 130160) | Marine viral communities from the Subarctic Pacific Ocean - Lowphox_13 viral metaG | ecosystem: Environmental > Aquatic > Marine > Oceanic | place: Subarctic Pacific Ocean | collected...
ACCTGTAGAGTAATTATCTAAAGAATGAAGTTCATGCCCCTCATCTAATAATCGTTTTATTAAATTACTTCCTATAAATCCTGCTCCTCCTGTAACTAATATTTTCATTTTTCTTCTGCAGTAAATATTCCAATAAAATCTAAAGCTTCTATATAATCTCCTTCACCAAATTCCTTTAAAGTACTCATATCCATTCTCCACTCATAATATTCACCTTCTTTATGTGGGTTAGGATATTTTTCCTTTTCTTCTTCTTTAACAGGTACTGCTAAAACCGCAGCCCATTTCCAATCAGATGAACTTTTACCATTAGCAAAAACCATTCCTTTTCCTGGCATGTTAACTGTTGAAGGCATCCAAATTTTTCCTTCTTCGTCTTCACCCATTAACTCTTTATAAAGATTAGGAAGTAATTCCATTTGTTCATTAAAAAATTGTGTATCTTTTACTAATAAACTGTTAGTTATAAAACCACAACCATAACATTGGTAGTTTTTAATTTTATCATTTACTTCTTGTACATAGCATGCATCTGATCCACATCTATCACATATTATTAAATTATCCATATTATTGTAATGTTGGTAGCTTAACTCCTTTAATCTCAGGTAATTTTAAACTTACTTGAGAAGGAACGTCGACATTTTTATCTAAAATATCTATTAATTTTGTTTTCATTGCCCCATAACTAAAGTTTTTCTTTAATCTACTATTTAAAGTTTTACTTTGTTTACTCCACTTTTTATAGTTTTTCTTAACATCTTTTAGAAAGTGTCCTAAATGACCATGATCAACTTCAAACCATTCAGAACCTTCAATTAGTACATCTTTTTGTACTGAAGAAGGATCAAGTTTAGCTAATTTACCTCCCATTAATGGTGATAATTTAGGATTTAAAAAGTCAATATGTCCACTCCAAGCTGTTGCCATTACAGGTTTTCCTGTTAAAGCAAACTCTAATAAAGGTCTACCAAATCCTTCTCCTTTAGTAGCACTAACCATAGCTTTAATTTTAGGATGGTTATATAATTCATTAATTTCACTATCTGATAAATCTCCATGAATTAAATAAACATTTGGTAATTTTTCAGAAGGGATTGATTTACGAATAGAATGTATTCTTTTCATTATTTCCCTTCTATCCATATGTGATCCTTTACCAATACTTGTTTTTAAAATTAAGGCAGGAGAATTAGATTTATTTTTAAATACTTCATAAAAAGCTTTAATTAATAACCCAACATTTTTTCTATCATGTCCTAAATTACCTTGTAACCAATGTCCCACAAATAAATAAGCGAATTTTTCAGGAATATCTTGGATATAATCAAATAACTCTTTATTAGTAAACTCTTTAATTCCTTTATAAACATCTAAATTAGCACCTTCAAATAATACTTCAACAGGGGTTTGAAGTTCTAAAGTAGTATCTTGTCCTGTTTGTTCATTTTTAACTGTGTATTTTGTATGTTCAAATACCTTTTTACTATGTTCTGATGAGGTTAATATAAGATCCATTCTATTACACCCATCAATCCATTGAGGAGCACAAGCTGTTGTTTCAATCCCAGCTGTAAGTCCTATATTATATACTCCTACTTTTTGAAATTCATTAGGAACTGTTACTTGACACCAAATATCAGGTTTTGCTTGTAATTGGGGAACAACATAATCTAACATAAATTCCCATTCTGGATGGTCATTTAAAAATCCCATTCTAGTTTCTCCCCATCTTTGAGATAAAATTTTAACCTCATATTTATCTGATTCTATTAGAGCTTTTACAAAATCTCTAGATCTTGCCCCATATCCTGAATAGGTGTTTACGGGAGCGCTTATAACAAATGTATTTTTCATTTAATATTCTAATTTGTGGTTTAATTGTCTTGTTTTATAATCTGTATCTTTCGAAAATGTGAAAGATTTTCTGGGAGTCCAAGTTGAGAATAATTTATCAATACATTTAGTAAAATTCTGACCCATTTTTTCAGCTGTAAATCCAGCTTCATCACTCATAGCCCATTCTCTACCAGAATTACCAATTCTTTGTCTTTCATCTTTAGACATTTTATATAGTTCTACAATTCTATCTTTTGCATCCCTAAAATCACATCTACTATCCCAAATATAAGGGGTAATTGGAGAACCAACCATCCCCATAGCTTTAGGATAAACAGATAATGCCCATTCTCCGTGTTCTGTATAGGTCCCAAATTGATTAGAAGGCATTTCAATAGAATTAGTATACCAATTACCTTTTTCATCAACAAATCTCATTTGATCTTGCATACCACCTGTTACATTAGCAATAAATGGAGTACCTGTAAGTAATGATTCAGTTAATGATAATCCCCAACCCTCAGCTGCTGATAATAATATTACACCATCAGCCATATTATAAAGATAATTCATATGAGTGTATGGAAGTTTTTGATTGGAAATTACTACGGTTTCATCATCATCACCAAATAGATATTCAATTACTGCTGGTAGGTCTGTTCCATGATCACTTACAGGATCTGTGTGTAGTATGAATAATACTTTTTCTTTTTCTTTTTCAGTTAAAGAGTCTACAAATAATTTCCAAGCTGTTAATGCATCTGGGATTGATTTTCTTCTAATATTTCTTGAATTAAAAAATAAAATAAAATCTCTTTCTTTTCCTAAAGTTAATGCATTTTTAAATTCTTCATATTCTTTATTATAGTCATCAGACATTGGAAAGAATTTTTTATCATCTAACCCATGAGGAACATATTCAATAACTTTATTACTTGCTTTATCACCTAAAACAATTTTATTAATAGCTACTGTTTGTTTAGAAATACCAAATAAAGCATCACAAGATTCATAAAATTCCTCATTATATTGAGGTGCAGGCATATCATCCCAAATGTTAAGATACGCTATTGGAATTTTAGCTCTAATTTCATCTTCCATTTGGAAGACCCATTGAAAATATCTTGGGTCTGTAATTAATAATATAGCATCTGGTTTTTCTCTTTGAATTACTGCTCTTAAAGTATCAGGATTACCATACCCATCTACAGGATATAAATTACAATAAGCATCTTCAACTTCCATTTCAGTTTTGATATGGGGAGCAAAATCTTCAACTTTACCTTTATCAGGATGTTTTACTGAACCTGCAATTTGACACCAATTATATCGATGAGCAGTATTTAAAACAATCTCTCTTCCAATTTGAGCAACACCCGAATGAACTCTAATATCATCCGTGAGTAATAAAATTTTCTTTCTATCACTTTGTTTAATATAACCTTCTTTCATTTAATTTTATTTAATTATTAATTTCTAAATTTGTTTGAGAATTTATTTTTTTTCTAAAATCTTCATCTGTAAGATACAAAAAGATAGCTCGATCTGCAAGTTTTTGGAAACTAAATTTTCTTTTTACACATTCGATTTTGAAATTTTCAAATAAGTTACTTTTTACTTTTACACTAGTAAGTGTCATTTCTTTCTTGTCCATAATTTTAATTTTTAATGTATATTTATCTATACGTATGTACGGATTCTAAAAAGTTGCCGAACATAAATGCGTTTTATTAAAAGGACACCAATTACAATTATTATTAGGGTTATTAGGGGTTGGTTGATGGTCTACATCAGCATATCCTTTTTGATTAAATACTTTTGTAATAAATTCATCTAAAGCTTTTGTAGCTCTATTCATTTTTACTTTTCCTGAAGCCGGAACAAATTGTTGTATTCTAGGAATTACATAATCTTCACTTTCATAAAGTCTTCGTTTAACAATAAAAAATTCAATGTTTATATTTTCTAAAGGTATGTTAAATGTTTCACTAAAGAATTTTTTATATAATATTAATTGAAATTGTTTATCCTCATCTTTTTTGGCTTTAGCATTCCATCCAGATGTTGATGTTTTTATATCAAGTATATGAAATTGATTTGTGGGCTCATGGTATAGTACAACATCCAAGAAACCTTGGTATAATACGTTGTTATAACGTTTATTAGGCGATATCATTATAGGTACCTCACAACCTGCAAGATACCAACCACGTTTGCTAAAATATCTACTTCTATTTTTCTTTAAATAATTAATAATAGTAACCCCATCATCATAAAATTCTCTTAATTGTTCTGGGGTACTAAAATGGGTTTCATTGTTTTTTTTATATTGTTTGGCATATTCTTCTCTTAAACAATCTTCAAACATACCTATAATATCTTCTCTATCAGCAGCTGCAGCACTTTTATCATACATTATTGTTAAATAGTGCTGAACTGCTTCATGTAGAGCTGTACCAAATATTGTGTGAATTGTTGGGGTGTATTGTTTATGACCTTCTTTATATTGAAGTGACCATTTTTTAGGACATTGTCTAAACATAGAAAGTTGAGAATATGAAACATTTTTTTGATACCCATAGTTTAGGGGTTCTGGTTCATAATTTCTAATTTCTTTTACAATACTTGGTATCTTTTTCTTACCCATTTTTATATATTATTTTACCCATTTAATATAATTAGTATAATAAGCATAACCGTGTACTATATTAGTACTTAAAAATACTTCTAAATCAGGATATCTAGATTTCATTATTCTAGGTGTTAAATCTGGTTGGTGGTGAATTTCTGATTCTACTCCACCAACAGCTCCTTGTTCATGTAGATAAGGAACAGCTACCATACATTTAATTCCTTTTGATGTGATATCTTTGATTAATTTTTGTGCGGGTTCAACTTTGATATGTTCTAATACATCTCCAATTATGATATAATCATAATCATCATAATCAAAGTTTAGAATATCTCCTACAATAACATTATTGTAATAACGATGAAGACCATATTCTTTAATATAGGGTTCATGAATTTCTAAAGCATCAATATGTAAATCTTGTAAATTTGATCCCCATACTCCAATCCCAGCTCCTACATCTAGGATTTTATTTCTATAAGGAAGATGTTCTAGAACTACAGTACGAATATGTTCATACATTACATCTTTAAAAGTATTAGTACTTGATGGCATCTTATTTAATTTAAATTGTTATTATTATTTTTTCCACTTATTGCGTCCTACTAGTAAGCCAATTATACCATAATTAGCAATATCAATAAAAGTATCTTCCATTCCCTCTCCTTTAACAAAATTTCTCCCATTAACTAAAAGATTTTTTAAACGGGATATTTTATCTGTAAGTCTAATAGCTAAACCTGTTAATGAGAATTTTTTATCATCTTCATTATTTATAATATCTCCCCCTAATGCAATGTTGTTTAAACCATAATCCATATGTTTGCGAGCAAACATTTCATACATTTCTGATTGAATTTCTTTAAATTCATTAGATAATTCTGGGTATTCTGATTCGAATATTTCTATGGTTGATTGGGGTTGAGATTTATTATCATCTATACTATCAAAATATTTTTCTACTGTACTACTCATTGATCAAGGTTTTTTGGTTAAAATAAACTTTTAAAGTATTAATTCTGTCATCAGCCTCCACTAACATAGTAAGAGCTTCTTCAGCATTTTTATAAAAATCCTCAGTAGAATGATCACCAATACCTACTGCTTTATTACCCAATAATTCTAGTGATAATAATGCTTTTGATTTATCAGCTTCTGCGGATTTCATAAGCATATTAAATAGTTGTGTTGTCATATTTTAAATAATTTGGTTATTTCTTTTTTTTCTTTTCCTATAGATTTAAGAATGTTTTTAATTTCTTCTTTACCTATAATGTCAATATAATGATCTGCTTCGTGGGATCCAACTTCAAAATAACCAGCTATTAATTCAACTAACTCTTTATTTTTTGATTTAATTTTAGATTTAATATACTTATTCCATACTTTTTTCTTAGGAATCATATTACAATAAAAATTGTAAATACCTATTTTATCTGTAGGTAAAAATCTTTGAGCCATATTAGATATCTCTATATTGCTTTGTCCCATAGACATAAATCTATGAACCATATAAGAATTCCAGCTCTCCCAATCTTTCTCACTAAATTGAGAGGCTGGAGTTTTCCTAACAGTAATTTCGTCTAACCAATCCCAAAGCTTCATTAGGCAATAATATGATCTTTATACTCTTCTCTTAAATCCGCAGGGATAGTTTCATTTAAAATTTTACCTGTTGAAGGGTCATAAAATACTGGAATTGGCATTAGAGCATCTTCTTCAGCTCCTACTACGAATTTAGATACTTTACGCAATAATACTCCTTGTTGGAATACTACTCCACCTTCAGGTGTTTTCATAGATGTAGTGTTTTTAACATCTACATTCATGTTCATTTGTTGTTGTTGATTTGCCATTTTTTTAATGTTTTTTGTTTTGTTGTTTAAAATCAATTATAAATCCAATCGCTACTAAAATATTAAGACCTACACTAGCGATTATTTCATGCAAGTCTTTATATACATTTAAAGATAAATGAACATGCCCAATCATCCAAAATGGAATAGCCATTTGTTGGCTGTACCATATTAGGGCAAATTCAATAAATTTTTTCATTCTACTTTTATTACGCATTTAGGAATAAAATAAGTTTTTAATTTAGTATCAAAATATTGATGTTTCAAAGATTGGTTAGAGTCATTTTTTATTGAAATTTCTATAGGTGTAATATCAAAATCTTCATTTAAAATATTATATGATTGTTTTGCTATATTATTTACTACACCCCCATTAGGATTATTAAAAAATGAATATATTCCTTTAGGTTTTAATAAATTTTTAACATTTATATCAAATTCTTTTTGGGATTCTAACCAAGTATCAAAATATATTCCATCAAATTTAGGTAAATATTTTATTACTTCTTGCCAAGGTTTAAATATAACTTTTACATTAGGTTTTTTCAACCAACCATCTTCAATTATTTTTCTTTGTACATCTGGGTGGGATTCTATTATCCAATGTGTTTTAGGATTCCAATTTTGGATATAGCTATCAATAAAACCTAACCCAAATCCTACATTAAGAATATCTCCCCCATTTTTACAAATTTCAAAAGCACTATATTTCATAATGTTTTCTTCCCACCCCATCATAATAGCACTACCATTTGAATCTAATAAAAGATTATCATCAGTATATGTTAATTTTTCATTATGATAATTAGGGTTAATATTCATTATAAAGTAATTAATTGGTTAATTAAAGCCATACAGTTTATTTCTTTATCAATTCTAAAATTAGATTGGTAAGTATATTCATTAATATAATATGCTACCATTCCTTCTTTATCTGGTGCAAATTCATGAGCATTATCATAAAGATAACGATATAACTCTTCAAAATCTTGAACATTAGCATCTGCAATTATTTGTCTAATAGTTTTGAAAGATTTGGATTTATATGTTTTAGATTTAGATAATTCACTAACTACTTCAGACATATAATTAGATGATACTAATATAGATTTATCAATCTTTAATTTGTTATCTTGGGTTGATAGTTGAACGGTATTTAAACATTTACGTAAATCAGGGTAGAATTGATTAACTATGATTTTAAGATCTTTTATATCATAATTTGTACCTTCTTCTTCCATAATCCAAGCAATATGTTTTGCTACATCAGTTTTAGTTGGTGGAACTATTTTTAATGTTTGACATCTTGATTGTAATGGATCAATGATACGTTCTACATAATTACAAGTTAAGATAAACCTAGTAGTACGCGAAAACGTTTCAATGACATTACGGAGAGAAGCTTGCGCCTGTATAGTAAGAAAATCAGCTTCATCCAAAATGACCACTTTAAGTGATTTAAAACTAGCTGATGATGCAAACCCTGAAACTTTATCTCTAATCGTTTCAATACCACGTTCATCCGAGGCATTAATATAAAGATGCTCACAATCAAGATTTTTAACAATGAGTTTAGCAAGAGTTGTTTTTCCCGTTCCTGCAGGTCCATAAAATATAAGATTTTGAATATCGTTTTGTCCTAGATATTGTTTAATACTTTTTTTAATATGATCATTCCCTACATAATTATCTAAATTAATGGGACGATACTTTTCTACTAATAAACTATGATTCTTATTCATACGTGAATATAATAACTTTTATTTAAAAAACCAAATTTAAACACCTTGTCTAAATTCTCCATACATACCATATACTTTTGGAGATTCTTTTTTAACTTCTACTTCTGATTTTTGGATAGCATATAATTTACTATCCATAGGATCTAATCTAAAAGCACCATTAAAATTTGTTTGATGAAAAAATGCTTCTAAAGCATCTGTTAAATTACCAAATACTTCTTTTTTAGGGTCCCCCACAAGTGACCAACGGTCACCTGGGGGTACTCTAGTTGCTATTAACTCATTATGTTCTATTATTTTTTTATCCATAATTAAGACATTCCATCTGGTGTTGGATCTTTCTGATTAGGATGATCAACAACAACACACTCTGTTAAAAGAATAGTTCCGGCTACTGAAGCAGCATTTTGTAAAGCTGTATATGTAACTTTAGAAGGATCTAAAATTCCAGCATCTTCCATATTTACTACTTTTTCATTTCTAATATCGTAACCTGCCCAATAATCATTACCTGAATTAATTAAATCATTAGCAATAATTTCAGCTTCTGTTATAGAATAACCTGCATTAGTCATAATTTGGGTAAATGGCTTTCTACAAGCTTCTTTAACAATATTAGCTCCAAGATTATTATTTTCTAATCCATTAGAAGCATACAATAAAGCAGCTCCTCCACCTGGAACTATTCCAGCTTCAAGTGCTGCTTTTGTTGCATGAAGAGCATCATCAACTCTATCTTTCTTCTCTCTCATTTCAGTTTCAGTATAACCACCTACATGAATAATAGATACTCCACCAATCATTTTAGCTAATCTATTTTGTAAATGTTCAACAATATAAGGTGTAGTTTCTTGATCAATATTTTTCTGGAGATCTGCTACTCTACTATTAATAGCATCAGCTTCACCTTTACCATCTACAATTGTTGTTTGTTCTTTAGTAACAGTTACAGTTCGTGCTTCACCAAACCAATCATAAGAAAATTTATCAAGTTTCATTCCTTTATCTTTGTCAAATACAACCCCACCTGTTAAAGTAGCAATATCTTCAAGAAGCAACTTTTTTCTATCTCCAAAATCAGGAGCCTTAACAGCAGCTACTTTAAGAATACCTCGTGCTTTATTAACAATTAAAGTTGCTAAAGCTTCACCATCAATATCATCTGCTATAATAAGTAAAGATTTATTAGCATTGGAAACTCCTTCTAAAATAGGAAGTAAATCTTTTACTTGAGTGAATTTATGATCTGCAATTAATACATAAGGATTTTCTAAAGTACATGACATATCTCCATTATTAGTAACAAAGAAATGTGATTTATATCCTCTATCAAACTGCATTCCTTCAACAGTTTCAAGATAAGTATCACCTGATTTGCTTTCTTCGATATGAACTACTCCATCTTGTCCTACTTTATCAATAGCCGCAGAAATAAGTTTTCCAATTTCAACATCATTATTAGCTGAAATAGTAGCAATTTGTTGTAGTTGTTCTTCACTGCTAATTTCTTTACTAATATTATCTTTAATAACCGAAACAATTTCATTAACTGCTTTATCAATATTCCTTTTAATTTCAACAGCATTTTCACCATTATTTAAATGTTTTAATCCTGCTTTAACTAATTCTCTAGCTAAAAGTGTTGATGTTGTGGTACCATCTCCTGCTTTATCTGCAGTTTTTAGGGCAGCTTGTTTTACCATTTGAGCTCCTAAATTTGGAATTAAACCATCTACTGTAATATTTTTTGCTACAGTAACACCATCTTTAGTATGGGTGGGTTTATTTAATTCATTATAACCACTGTTATCAATTAATACATTACGACCATTAGGTCCTAAAGTACAAACAACAGCATCTGCTAAGGTATTAATACCTTTCATTAATTCAGTCCTTGCTTCAGTACCGAATCCAATTTCTTTTTTATAATCTACTGGCATTTTTATTTATTTAATTGTTAATTTTTGCTAATATTTGATTTTCTGGTCCTACCCAATATTCTTCTCCTTCATAAGGTAATTTTGTAAAACCCTGTGTAGGTAATACTACTATATCTCCTACTTTAGTTATAGTTTCATTAAAACTACCCATAAGAGTATTTTGTCCAGGCCCTACAGAAATAACTTCTCCGGTTTGATTTTTGTCATTACCCATATCTGGAACTATAATGTTACCATGTTGGGTTTCATCTGCCTCAATAGGTTTAACTATAACGGCATTAAATAGTGCTTCTAATTTCATAATTTGTTGTAATTTAATATTTCACTTAGTTCATTTTTAATTTTATCCCATTCATCTATATACTCTTTTATACTTGTATAATGTTCTTTATTACTATTAAGTTTTTCCTTGTAAACTCTTTCAAGTGCTTTTGAAAAATTAGAATAGTGAGCAACAGGTTTTTCATAATCCTTACCTTCACTTCCTTTTTCTAAATATTTTGCTTGGGGAGTTACTACTTCATACACTGTGTAACAGTGGGAATCTTTACCTATGTAATAGGGGTCCATTTTTGGATCTGTAATCTTTGACATATAACTATTTTTTATTTATTATAACGTGAATATACGAACAGAATCAATATAAGCCAACCTAAGGGCGCAATTTAGGTTACTTAATTTTAATTGTTTTTGTTTTGGCTTCTTCAGCTAATGGGATAAAAATATTTAATAATCCATTTTCTAAAGTAGCATCTATTTTTCCCAGATCAAATTTAGGAGCTATCTTATATCTCAAATCAAATGATTTTTTTGATAATCCATTATAGATAGTACCCTCATGGAATATTTCATCCTCTGGTTTTTTATAACTAATTGCTAAAATATCTCCTTCGATGCCAAGGTTAATATCTTTTTTAGTTAACCCAGTACAGGCAACTTCAAAATAAAGTCCTTCATCATCATAAAAAATATTAAGGGGGTGGGGTTGTTTAGTGTCTAAAGCAGGTTGAAATGTGCTATCAGACTTAAAGTGGTTCCTAAAAAGGATGTCAAAAGGACTTATATGCCTTTCTAATAATTGTAATGTACTCATATCATTTTGTTTTTGTGTTGTCTTTCGATCAACGGTTAATAAAATATAAAACGTGCGCCCTAGGGTCGGTTTATTTGATTATACGTATGTTAAAATTCAGTTTCTGCTTTTCTTACCATAAAATAATTTGAAGAAATTCCATCTAATGAAAAATCTAATTTCATTAATCCCATACTACTTAAAAATAATTTTCCACCATCCATATCTTTATTTGATTGAAGAATAGTTTTAAAAGTATCTGAATTAAAAGGTAATTTTATATCTGTTTCTTTAATATCACCTAATATTTGATATGTAATTTTATTATTATGTCCAGATTCATCACCAAACACAAATTCTACTACATTTTCACCATCTAAATTAGTTGTTGTAGTTACTAACATATTATCAACTTGAGATAATGCACTTTTTGCTTTAATAATATTATCAACATCTTCTTGAGTTAAATCTAATTCAACAACCCATTCAGCTTGGTTAACTTCACCTACTTTATTAATTAACAAAGGGTCAGATAAAGCATAATTAAGATTAAAATTTAAATCAGATATTTTTAATTTAGTATAGATAGCATTATTTTTTTCTAATTCTAGTAATAATTCACCATTACATATATTAATTAAACTTGATAATTTTTTAGTATCATAAATTGCTAATTTACAATCTTCTAATTCAAAATCAGAACATTGCACATTACCTATAACATCCTTAGTAGGTGTCATAAAATCAATATTTAATGAATTATCTTTAATTTCCCATTTTACAGATTCATTAACACCAAGATAATACTTGTTGATAATGCTTTGAATTGTTAGTTTATTTATCATTTTTTAGAATATACTTTATTATTAATTACTAAAATATCTACTATATTGTTATCCAAATGTACGAAAGCTTCATTGGGATGACAAACTATAGGTTCACCATGTACATTAAAACTTGTATTTAATAATACAGGAATGCCTGTAAGTTCATTAAATTTATTTATTAAATTATAAAATTTATGATTTGATTTGTCAGTTACTATTTGTATGCGGGCTGTTTTATCTATAGGATGAACTACAGCTGGTATCTTATCAATCCAATCTTCATGAGTATCATATAACATAGTCATAAATTCAGCTGTATATTTAGATTTATCAGCTTTAAATACTTTATCAGCATATTTATCTATTACAACAGGGGCAAATGGCATAAAATCATTTCTCTGTAATCTATCATTTACTTTTTTATAAGTACCTGGTATGCTAGGATCAGCTATAATACTTCTATTACATAATGCCCTAGGACCATGTTCATATCTTCCTTGGAACCATCCAATAACTTTTCCTTCTTTCAATTCATAAGATAATTGATTATTAGAAAGAGGTCTTATATTATATTTAGTTTCATCTACTTCAAATTCATCATCACTATAAGAAGTACCTAAAAATGTATTAGTTAATTTAAAAGGTTGAAAATTTGGATTTAATTTTTTATGTACTGTTAAAGCACATCCTAAAGGTAAACCTTCATCTCCCATAGGTGGAGCAATAAATACTTCTTCTACCCAACTTAAATCATTAATTTTTTTATTAAGTTTAACATTTGCAAATACACCCCCAGCAGCTGCAACATTTTTTATATTAGGATATTTATCTTTAATGTTGGTTATTAATTGAATTATTTTTTCTTCAAATACTAATTGACCATTAAATGCTATATCATCAGTTAAATGCTTCCAATATTCACTCCCAAATTCTTTAAACCAAAGACTATAAAAATCTTCATATACCCCTCCTAATAATTTATTTGAAGTATCTTTATCTGTAGTTAGATCAGAAATAGTAATACAATTGTTAAATACATCATATATTCTTTTATTAAATTTTCCATGAGATGCTCTACCAACTACTTTACCTTCATCTTTAAGACGTCTAAATCCTAAAAATTCAGTAAGCATAGAATAATAATGCCCTAAAGATTTAAATGAAGTATCAATTCCATCTATATATTCCAAATTACCTTTATGACCTATATAAAATTTAGAACTATGATTTTCACCACTAGCATCTATAGACATAACTAAAGTATCATTAATAAATCCACTACAAAAATAAGCTAAATTACAATGAGCTTCATGGTGATCTACTTTAATAAATTTTTCTTTAGGGAATGGTCCTAAATCTATACCATACCACATATTTTCTACTTGATTTTCATCAAAAAATGAAGTTATATAATCAATTTCATTCCAATTAAACTCTTTAAATTTTTGAGTATTTTGACCACTTTCATAAGGGAATCTAAAAAAATTATTATAAAAGTCTTTATATGTTCTAATTCTATTAAATCTTTCCTCTTCAAATGCAAATATGGGTTTGCCATTTTCAGTATATGCTAAACCGCAACTATGAGATCCTCCTGTTATTCCTAATATTTTCATATATTTAAAATTTAAAAAACATTTCTTTATAGGGATTAAGATTTAAGGTCCATCCTAAATCATTATAGAATCCCTCTAATTTATTTAATAATATAGATTCAAAAATCTTTTTTCTATCAGCATATTGTTCTATAAAAGCTTCTATTTTTTCTGGAAGATCCCATTCTAGAAAAGCAATTGCATCTATTTGATATGGATTTGGTTTTAAATAAATCCATTTAATTTTATCACCTTGAGTTATTTGACTATGATTTTTATGTAGCCCCCAAAATTTAAGAAGATCATTATATCTAATTACAGCTCTTACAGCTGCTGGAGCACCCTTAGCTACAACTGTAAACATTTCACCAGCTCTTGCTTTACGTTCAGTATATTTATTTAATGTTTTTACTGATGTGGGGTTACCTAATTCGGTTAATGGAATAGAACCATCAAGAATTTGAACTTTAAATGTTTTTACTCTATTGTCTATTTCATTTTGTTCAGCTCCTTTTAGAACGTCAACTAAAGTTTTATGAAAAAATTTACCTAATACTGGGGGAAAATTTGCTTTTTTAAATTCAAGACCTTTAACATCAAGTGATTCTTTTACAATACCTTCTTGTTTTGTAATCCATTGAGCATAACGTCTTGTAGCTCTAAAATAAGCTGAACGAATAACACATTCGGTTTTCATTTCTAATCTATGTTTTCCTTTAGCATTAAAACAATCTTCAGCTAATGAACCATAGGAATCAGTAATAATATCTTGATATTTTAAAGCTACTTCTTCTAATACATCATCTTTTTCTTCACTTGACATCTCCTCAAAATTAGGATATAAATGTCTTAATAAGGGTTCTGCATGAATATAAATTGAATCTGTATCTGAGTATGCTACATAGTTTGTATCTTCAGGATCACAAATCCACCAGGGAGTATCTTCTAAATGTTTCATAATTTTAATCCTTCTTTAATAACTTTATTCATATGTCTATTAGCTGATAGTGCAGATTCTTGTATAATTCGTTGTCCACTAAGCGTTATAGCCTCAGATAATATAACATTCCCATAACGGAATGATCCAAGAGCAGTAGCACCATATAACGAATTAAGCAAAATCTTCATAGTATATTGCTTCATATGAAATGCAGCACCTAATTCATCATTTCCTGCTTTGTATGCTTTTTTCATTTCGTTTTTATATAAAACTCTCTCATCAAACCATTTCTTTAATATGGTTGATAATACTGATTCACGATTTGTATTAAACAACACACCATTAGCTGATACTGATAGTTCATTTTGTTCTACCATAGCTACTAATCTTCCAGCATTAACTTTAGTTCTGCTACGTTTAGCATTTTCAACAATTAATTCTTCATCAGGATCTTTACGTTTTAAATCATTTAAACCTAAACGATTATTCCTATCATCAGCATCTATAATCCTACCAACCATTGTTTCTTTACCAATATTAATAGTCATAATAATTGAAGGGTATAGTGAAGTTAAATCTTCATCAAATACATAATTATAAATTCCAGCTTTAGGACAAAATAAATAACCCCCTGCATAATTCTTTTTAGATAAAGGATTACGATCTTTTGCAGGGGGGACTATTTTTTTACTTAATAAATAAGCTGAAATAGCTCCATCTTGGGTTTTGGTATTAGCATAAACTTCACTATAGTTATGTTTACCTTTATGAGCCAAGTTTTTTACTAATGACAAATATTCTAATTTTTCATCTAATACTTTTAATATTTCAACATCTCGAAAATTATATTGAATAAATTTAAGTGGGTCTTCTTCAAATAATTTATCTAAATTTCCTTCATATTCAATTTTATTAATACCAGCATATTTTTCTCCAATAGCATCTAATTTAAATGAAGGTTCATCTTTCCAACTAAACTTTTTATGTAACCTCATATAATCTAAAGATTCAACCCCAGCAATTTGTACATATTGATCTTTAAACCAAGGTGTTTCTCTAACATACCCAATTGGAGATAAATAGCGAGCAACATCATCACCTAATACATTACACATTCTATAATATAAATAAGGTATATCAAAATAATCACTATTCCATCCTACTATAATATCAGGATCTATTTCCCTAAATCGTTCTAAAAATTTAAGTAATAATTCTTCTTCAGTTTTACAAGGAATAATTTCTTTGGTTTTAGCTTTTGTCCTTTTTAAATTAGATTTTGGATCTAAAATTAAAATAGCCCATTCATCTACTTGTTTGTCATACCAAGCAATTGAAGTAACTTTTTTAGGAGCTGATTTGATATAATCCTCTGTAAGAGCATCACCCATTTCTGTTTCAATATCAAAAAATAATTCTCTTTGGGTTTGAGAAGGTTCATCATTTATCCCATATTTTTCAACTAAGAATTTTTGATATGGAGTCATATCATGAAAGTGGAGTTTAGTATTATCAGACTTCCAATTTGATATTTTTTTTAAGGCTTCCCCATTTAGACCAGTATGTGTTGCTTGAGACTCATCACATTCAATGTAAGCTTGATTAGTCCATTCTACTTTGCTATAACCTGTATCCTCCCAAAGGTGGATTAAGAATTGGTTTCCCTTTTTTCTTTGTGCAAAACATTTTTTATACATCTATAACCTATTTTGACGTGAATATAATGAGGGCTTAACCTGTCTCCAAGCTAAGCCCTAATTATTTTTAAAGTAAGTTTTATATTCTTATGAATTTGAAACTGTAACGTATTCCATTACTACTTTTACACTACAAGTAGCTGCTAACACGTTTCCGGCTACAATAGTTTGGAAGAATAATGATGATTGATTACCAAACCATAATGCTGAACCTGGGGCTAATGCAATTGCATTACCTCCTGTTTCTACTTTATGTTGACTTGATGTAGATGTGAATGAATTAATTGTAATGTCTTCACCCGCGGCATTTAATGCTGTTGATGCTACAATTGATACATCTGCTGAAGCATTACCAAATGCTACTGATAATATACCAGCAGCTCCTGCATCAACATTTTCTGTAAAGAAAATACCTAAAGATGTTACTAAAGAATTTGCTGGAATGAAATTAGAAATTTCATTATTTGTAGTAGTTGCTGCTACTGGGATTGTGATTAAACTAGATACTGCTTTTTTAGGCATATCTGCTAAGTAAAGAGCTATGTCTGTGAATTGTCCACCTACTATAGCCATGTCATTTGTACCCGGATAATCATTATAATTAAATGGGTTAACGATTGCTCTGTTTTTGTCTGCTACGCTCATGAGATTTTAAAGTTATTTTGTTAGTAAATTAATTAATTTGTATTTGTGTACACGATTATACATACAAATTATTCACTAAAAATTATGAATTACTTATCTCTTCCTCAGTAAAAAATTGTTTAAGATTTGGACGATAATAATTAATATTTTTCATTACTTTTCTATCACGTGTTCTATAGACAATATAATATTTTCCAACCTTTTCATAGTGACATGGTTCCTTTTGCTCTTTTGATCTAAGCTCCACTGTTGCTTGTGCATCCTCTTCGCTTGAGCAAGCCTTTGACATATTCGACCCTTGTACTTCTTGATATGCTGGCCATATTTTATCCTTAAGACCATGTAGCATAGTTCCGTTACCCAACGAAACGTAGGCAATATCACATAAAGCATCAAGAATCTCAACAATATCTCCTGTTTCACAAGCATGTTTATATTCCTCGAGTTCTTCGAGGATGAAATCATAAACAAATTGCCACTCCTTTTTTTCAGGGATTGTAGGTTCATAATTGTTTGGTTTACCCATAGTGGAATTAAATTCCTCTACTTCATTTACAAATGGTACATTACTTTTACTCATAACTATTATTTATTTAAATATTATGTCCTCCGTTATTAATCTTCAGACTGTCAAAAAATTCTTTTCTTGCTAAATTATCATTTTCTCTAAATACACCTGATGCTTTAGTAGTGATTTTGGTAGTGATTTTCATTTCTCTTTGGTGTTAAAGGTTTCTGCTTTGTTTATACTTGAATCGTGTGGGTGGGGGTGTTCTATAAGATACCTATTTACTTCCCATACCACTTTCAACAAATCATTAATCGTAGCATTTCCATCCATATGATTACCGATAACATTGTCAAGTTTAGTGAATAAATCTGTTTTCATTTCTCTTTTGTTTTAAAGGTTTTCTATTTCTTGTTTTACTTCTGTCCAATACCTATTTGGTATCTCACGATATTCTCTTGCCCATTCACCATTAGTGTATTGTACTTGTTCGGTACTTGGTTCTGCTACTTTTAGTATCTCATCAACTGCAACTAATGCACATTGCTTTGCTATGCCTTTGTGAAACCACTCTTTGGTATCGTTGTCAATCCTTAAATACTTTAAGATAAGTTCTTCTGCTTTCTCTTTTGGTGTCATTTTCTCTTTGGTGTTAAAGGTTTCTGTTCTTATTTACCCTGTAAATATACGAACTATTCTTTATATTTCCAAATGTAACCACCAGAACTATTTTGCTTTTTCCTAAGACATGCTGAGATTCCATCGTTGCGAATTCCTAGTTGGCGAGCGGCTTCATTAATACTTTCATATTCTGCTATAAAATTTCCATCCAAATCATACTGAAAAATGGGTTTTTTTAAGGTAGAAGTATTGCGAAATTTTTGAATCATTTCAGGAGTTGTTTCTCTAGGATTTTCTCTTTTAGTTTTTGAAATTTTCTCAATAGTTTCTTTTGAACGAGGTTTAGCATTCTCAGCCCAATACTCCTTCATTTTAGCTATGGTAGATTTCTTATGTTTTTTTCCTAAATTCACTTCCCAAAAATAATATCCACCTCTTGATACATTTAATCCTTCTTCAATACTATTATATTTTTCAATATAATAAATCTCTTTTTTAACTAATTCTTCAAATTTACATTCTTCTAATACCTCAAATTTATGATTTTCTACACCATACTTTTTAAATGAATAATATAGTTTACGTTGTTGAGGCATTGTTTTTTTCTTAATAGAATACCCCCTCCAACGTTCTTCTATATTTTTAGATAAACCAATGTAAACTTTACCACTTGGAGATGTTATTTTATATATTCCTATCATGATTATACATATGGTGCCCCTTGTCGAGACACCATATGTTTATCAATAAG
>Ga0181377_1000314_pt1 | contig 18657 bp, 10 predicted proteins | sample LowvirmetaG_9_FD_130160 | JGI IMG/M metagenome (GOLD analysis project Ga0181377, IMG submission 130160) | Marine viral communities from the Subarctic Pacific Ocean - Lowphox_13 viral metaG | ecosystem: Environmental > Aquatic > Marine > Oceanic | place: Subarctic Pacific Ocean | collected...
ACCCTTTTGGCGTGATGGAGGAGCATTTACGTTCCTTGATGGAGATGAATTGCCTAATCCATTAAGTAGCGATGCACCTGGGTACCCATCATCATTAAATTATTATTATACTGTTCTCGCTGAAGGTACCTTTTCATCAGATCAAACAATATTATCTGGTGTGAATATGAATATCATAACTGAAGCTGAGTTTGAACTTATTACCGGTAAGGGTAATTTAGACTTTGCTACTGATGTTCGGTATTATCTTTCTGCAGGAAGTCCATATACTAATTATGATGCAGGTTTATTCGGTGACGAAGTAGTATTACCTAATGATTTTATTTATACTGATAATTATAGATATCTTAATACAGTAGACTCACGTGGTTCGACATTACTATCAGAGTTATCTTCTGAAGATTTAATACTAACTACAGAACAGAGAAAAGCTCTTGATGGTAGGTTATATGTAAAGAATGGTACATATTCAAATTCTCTACCGCTTTCAACAGCCCTGGCAGATATACTTGTAAAATACTCTGATAGTGTTCAAACTGATGTTAATATATCTTTACTTGATTTTGATATTATACAAAATACTTTATTTTTAGAAACTAAGTCAAACTTACTAATTGATAAGATCAAGTACGAAAATGGTAAGTTCGTTAAGCCTAGTACTGTTAATACCCTGTATAGTGTTAACAGTGCTGATGGTATAGAAACATTCTCAAATAGGTTTTATGTTGAGGAAGCTGGTAAAGTATATTTTGCAAGATTTCAATCTATAGATCTACCTGCTACTTTACCCCCTACGCCGAAGAACTATATAACTGTGTATCCAGAGATATATGAGTATTCTATCTTAAAAAACAACGTAACTAAGGTATTTCCTGCAGACACTACAGCAGCTACTCTAAGTGTATTTGACGTTAATAGTGCTATTAATAGTACACTTTCCGCTTTAAGAAACTACACTATTGAAGAAGTACATACACCGAAAATAGCATATAATAAAAGAAATAATTTATTTAAATTAACGTATATTCTTAACGACCTTAACGACATGTCGCATTTTGTCGATACAACATATAAGATAACTGATAGTGGTTTAACTCTGCAAAATATCTATAAATATGAAGAAGATGAATCAATTTTAAGATCGAGTACTTTTGGTCTTTCTACTATGTTCGGTTCTATATCTTCTAACTCAGGTTCATTTACACGCAACACTAACACCTTTACTGTTACAATCTAATGTCTACTATTTTTATTAATACTACCGCACCACCAGTTTCAAGTTATGATGAAACGTTACCGTCTATCGATTTCAAAGGAGCACCGTCTATAGTATACGTACTAACAGGTATAAATGAAGGTAGTAGTCAAGCGCTTTCATTAGATATTAATTGGGGAGACGGATCTCAGATAGAATATTTTCAAAGAGATGTAGTCTTCAATTATAGGGAAAGATCTATTTTTAACGAGGTGCTATATGGTAAAGTAGGAGGGTCTATATTAGACCAGTATAACCATACCTATGTTCCTGGAGCAAGTAGCTTTTTTTCCAACTTAACAGCTCAATTTCTAATATATTTTAGTAATGGATTTTATGCTAATTTGTTGCAACCCATAAGGCTTATTAGAGAATCGTACTATGATAGTATCCAGAAACTAGGAATTCTCAATACTCAGATGATTGGAACGTCAGCATCAAATACTGTAGCCAACTTACAGTCTAAATTTAATAAAAGAACCTACACTACATTCTTCAATAAAGATTGATAGCAACAACTAGCTTCCAGATTAAATAAGTATAATGAGTTCATCTTATACAAAATCTGTTAGTTCAATCTCTTTTCCAACAGGGGAATATGATGATAGATTTGTTACTCTTAATCAATACAAGAGTGTACTGGAGCAAGGGTTTCATGTAAATAATATTGATGCTCTTTCTGGTGCGAGGGATACTAAAATTAATAATTACACGTCTTTTAATATTACCGATAAAGCTAAGCTGTCGAACTTTTTAACTTTATCGAGTCTAGCAGTAGATCAAACAACTTCACTTGTATCTAAACTCAGCTTTAAACAAGTAAATAATGCGCCAGACCAGTTTATATACATTTTTAAAGCTAATGGTGAAGCAGAGAGTAATCAACAAAAACCAGTGGGGATACGTGCTTTAGATGAATTAGGATCTTTTGCCAATAACTACTTTTTTGAATTGGAAGCGCTTAATAATAATTTGCTAAGAATAAAGCATAATAACGGTGTTTTTGACTACTATCTTAATTATAATGAAACCTTTAAGAAATTTGTATTTTACAAAGGATTAGATAATTATAGAAATATCACTAAAGAGAGAAATGACGTTTTCCGCTATGCTTTAGATGATGAAGGGTATCTACAATTATATAAAACCGTTGGGGGTATACTGAATGTTGTTACTCTTAGTGCAGGTCAGTTAGTAGCAGTGCCAATGGAAGCTGGTAGTTTAAACCGCGGTATCGACAACTTAATTCATATTGACTATTCTTTAGATCAAAATAAAGAGTTTGTTAACAGTAGTTTTATTTCGTATAACGTTAAGGATTCTTCAAATTTAACGGTTAACCCCTTGAGAGGATCATATGATAATGAGGGGCAGTATGTCTTTACAAGCAACTATAACACTATATCAAGTGATAGGATGCCAATTAATTATTTTTCTCTCGATACTAATAGATCGGAATTTAACTTTATAAAACGTGGTAGTAATATGCTAGATGCACCTTACGGATTACCTGGTTATGATAATAGAGAATATAATAATCTATATATAGGTAATGATCAAGAAGGTGGTTTAAATAACCCTGTTCTTAACTATACATTTTATAATAAAGATGTATTTATTGCAAATGGTACTGATACCTACTTTCAAGCACCTTCTTCGATATATCCGTATAATAGGTTAAATGTTAACGATACAAAATTTATAGAAAATGGCTCTTTTGCAGGCCCAACTCCCAATCTTTCTGATAAGTTATGTATTAAACGTTTAAACTCTACACAATACGACAATGGTAGATATTTATGCACTTGGCTATCTGGCGGTGTTCTTGGAGAGCCTGGTGTTTGGGTAGATCGATATTATTACCCAGATAAAATTACAAAAACTGCTGCTCTTTCAAGTGACGCGAGATATGCACCTGCCTTAATTGATAGTGTAGATAGTTTAGATCTCGCTGTTACAGATGCTGTATTAGCAAGAGAAAAGTTCTTTGATAAAAAAAGCGATGCTGCTATTGAACCTAATATTAATATTAAGTATCAAAGAGTTGGTAAGGCTGATATTACTGATATTGTTGATGCTTCAGCCCCACTTCTCTCTACATATAATAGCTTTTTTACTTCAAAGACTATGCGGGGTGAAACAGAAAACATATGTAATGATTATAATGGTAGAGACTTTACTTTTAGCGGGAGGCAATATGTAAGGTTTAATGTTCAAGAGGATATTGATGCAGCAAAGTCCTTTACATTGAACTTTGATATGTATCTTGACCCTACTATTAAATATGGCTTAGAATTACTAGGTAATAATACTAATAGTGGATTTGGTATATTTCAAGATCAAACAGTAACGCCGTTTATACATGTTGTGAGTGAAAATACTTTGTATATTTATAATACCGATTTTGTACTTTTAAATAAAGTAGAGTTTAAAACTAAGATTAAACAAGTTTTCAAAAGAAGTGCATTAGATGATTATATTGTAGCTACATCAGGTAATTTATATTATAAAGTTAATACCCAGGGTAATAAGATTAAGTTAGAATGTGGTTCTGATATTTTAGACTACTTTGGTACTCATATGGAGCACGATTATATTAATTTTATTCAATCAAACCAGCAAGTTCAGCGGATGAATGTTAATACTATGTCAGTGTCTGCACTATCTTCTACAGAGTTTGATGTTTATAAAGGTGAGACTGGGATGTGTTTATATGATAATGTAATTGAATATAAAGATACTCTCTTTAAGTTACCAGGCACAAAAACTAGATGGGAAAATGCTAATACTTTATTTTATAAGGTTAGTAACTATATAGTTAAGCATAATATAGATCTAGGACCGGAAACATTTCTTACATCAGAAAATGATATAGTTGACTTTAATATTTTAGGTGATAAAATTGCTGTGTTAACTACAGATAGGTATTATGTGTATAACACTAGTGGAGTAGCTAGTTACACTGCTAATATTAGTTCTATCAATATACCAGTAGCTTCAAAAGCAGTGACTTTATCTGGCTGTTCGTTTATATCAATAGATTGGGTAAATGAGTATATTAGAGGGAATCAGTTTACTTATCCCGTGTGTCTAGCGAAAGACAATGCTAATAATTTATACCTAGCAAAAGGTACATTTCCAACGTTAACTGCTGCAGCTCTATCTGGTGTATATGTGGCTGATAATACTAAAAAAGGAGACTTAACAAATTATAACGCTCTTAATCGTATATATGATAAAACATCTCTTGATTTTAAATTAAGTTTAACAAACTATTTAAATACAGAGGATATACTAAATCAAACTATATCATTTCAACCAAGTTCGTTTGAACCAGGATTTTATAACTTTACATATAGACTTGATACATTACAAGGTAATTCCACATTATATATAAATGGTGATTTATATGAAAATCAAACGTTTCAGCCAGGGAAGTATCAAATTCAAGATATTTTCTCTGATGAATTTTTTATAGGATCAACAGGCTTTCAAAGTAATCTAGATCTCGCTACTTATTTAAGGCAACCAAATTATTATTATTCCAAGGATTTGACTATAAATAACCCACTCATTTACGATAGGGCTATTAGTAAAGAAGAGGTATATGCAATTTATTTATCATCAAAAGAAGTTGATGATATAACTTTATCTTTACCTGGTGGGCAAAGAACATCTAAAACTGAAATACAGCAGTTCTTTAAGTTTAATAGACATAATTCATCTAACTTAATAGATGTAGTTGTTAGGGATCTTAACATTACAAGTACAGAAGTTAGAGATCAGATTAAAACAAGTATACTAGCAGAAGCTAAACAGTTTTTACCTGTTGGTACAAAAATTAATAACATAACATTTATTGATCATGGAAATTCCTAATTATTATAGCTACAAGAAGATTTATACCTCTGGTGATATGTTTACATTAACTGGAAGTGATTTCTATGGTTTTGTTGAAACATCTGAAGGTGTTGCGAAAGAACAATCTACTGGTAAACTCTTAGTACCTAAGAATAACTATAGAACCGATCTTTTTTATACTGATTATTTTAAAGATAGAGTAGTAAGTGATCTCGATTTAGCTCTACCTAATACCAAAGATGAATGTCTTTTTAATCTTAACGATAACTTTAATTATGATCTTTTTAAGTATAAGTTAGAAAAGATAAGAGATAATAATACTTTTGTGTATTCTAAATTATTTATACCGTCTAACAAATTACCGTTTGCAAGTACTTTACGATATGCTAGTGTTGCAACAGTAGATGCGCAAGAATTTACGATTAATATTTCAGATAATAATAATCCTAATTATATTAGTAACAAAAAATTCGCTCAAAATTATTATTTGAGTGCTTTTGGTAATATAGTTGCAGCAACAGCGCAGACTAACGTTAAATCCCTTAGTACTAATAATCCGTTCGCTTTATTTGCTGCGACTACAACTAACTTAATTTGCTTGACTGGTGATAATGATAAACTCACTATAATTGAAGATTCTACTGGTTATGAAAGTAAAGAAAATGATCTTTCTTTTAAAGAAATCGGTGGGCTAGCTTCTACAAAAGATTTCTTATATCTTTCAGATACTGGTAATAATGTAGTTTTAAAGTATGATATAGCTGGTTATAGTAATAATGATAGTTCACTCCGTAACCGAAGAAATTATATTGAACTAATTGGAGGTTTTGGAGGTGAAACTCGACAAACTAAATTTGTAAGACCTACTAAATTAGCAGCTAGTAGTACAGAGCTTGCTGTTTTCGATTCTGGTAACAAAGTAATTAAACTCTTTGATAATGAACTTAACTTTATAACTAGAATAACGTCGATTAACTTTAATAAAGAAACTTTCGGTGCAATGAATTTTGATCCAGATTTTGGTTCATTATATGTTGTTACCTTTAGGGACATAACGACAGATAATATTACAGTTAGAACTACATTTCTATATAGATTTAGTGGAGATGCTTATCGCTTTAAAGAAGAGTTTACAATGAATGATACTCTAGCGATTGAAGGTAATGAAGAGATTAATTCATTATCATTCTCTGGTACAGATAGTAACTACTGGTACTTTGGTACAAATAAAACTATTTATAAAAAGTTTAAAACTAGACCGGTAGAGATTATTGGTAAATTTCGTACACAACGGCTATACTTACTTAACTATGCTGATACTACTGAAACAGTAGTAACTACTGAAACAACCACAACTATTAATAATAGATGGAATTTTAATGATATTAGTTTTTCTAGTGCTAAGTTTAATTGGAATCTAGGTACTACCGTAGGAGGTCTTCAGGAAACTACGGAAGTAAATGGTCTTTTAGATGATGATATAACCTCTTTTTCTATTTTTCCTGGCGCAAGTTCATTCGATAGAGCTATTATGCTAACGTCTGGTAGGTTATTTTTCTTTGATGAACCAACCTCTTCAGCATATCAAAGAGTATTGAAGGATTCCAACTATAATAATTACGGTAGTGCCGCGTTTTCTTTAAATACGGATAGTTTTATACAACAATCTACTGTAAATACAGAGCTTTATAAGGTTCTTAACGATACTATTAATATTAAAAACAATATTGTAGGTAGATTTACAGGTAAATTTAAAAATAACATCCTTGAATTAGATGATTATAATTATGAAATCGATTTTAAGCAGCTATTAACTCAGGGTATCGAGAATTTATACGTGCACGGTAATGAAGAAAATCTTACTGGAGTCTTAAATAGATGTTTTAGCATAATTTACGATTTACAAGAAAAACTAATTAATAAAGTTCAAGTAAATGTTGAAGCTAACGTACAGCCTTCATTTACTCTGGTTGATTCTATAAAAATTTAATTGCCTAATACTGCCATTGACATAAATATACATATGGCAAGTAACTCCTTAACTAATACCAACATCAGCGAGACCTATGTTGGTGTACTGCATGCAAATGGTGCAGCTTTACCGCCACTTCCTCAGCAAGAAGATATTTATGATGGATTTGGTAATAAAAGTGCTCTTAAGGTAGGAAGAGCAGGAGCTGGAATTGATGTAGATGGTACATTAGGTGCTTCATTTAAAGCTGCTATTGCCGAAGCAATATACCCCGTTGGTTCAGTTATATTTTCACAAGATAACAATAACCCAGGTACACGCTTTACTGGAACCACTTGGACGCAAATATCAGAAGGACGTTTTATTGCTGGTACTGGTACTGGCAACGATGGTACAGAAGCTAAAACTATCCCAGCAGGTAATGATACAATTGGTAAATATAATCATCAGCTAACAACAGCAGAACTACCATCTCATGGACATGAAGCAAAGTTTTCAGGTGGAGGGTCGGTATCTCTAGGTGGTGATACAATAGGAGTTGGAAATTCAAATAATGGTAATGATAGATTATCAAATGACATAGTTCAAAATACAGGAAGTGGAACTCCACATAACAATATGCCTCCATCATTCGGATTGTATGTATGGCAAAGAACATCTTAACAATTTAAAAACATGCCTGACGTCGAAATCGTAAAACTAAAATTAAGAAGAGGTACTGACTCACAACGTCAGTCAGTCATCCTTGAACAAGGAGAACTAGGATATACCACAGATCGAAAAAGAGTCTGGGTTGGTGATGGCTTTACTGCAGGTGGACATGTTGCTGGTAATCTAGTACATGCCCCAATAGCAGTAGGCTCTAAAACATCACTTGCCGAAGCAGTGCAGAATGATTTAGTATATGAGGATAATTTACTATTTCAACTTTCTGGTACAGATTATTCATCCGCTACTGATTGGGCTTTTATAGGACCACAAACAGATACTGCATCTATTAGTTATGATGTTAACAACAAACTTCACGTCGTTACTGGTGCTATATCAGCTACTTCCTTAAATTCAGATGTTGTAGCCACTAACGGCGGCATAACCTTAAACCCTGTTCAAGGTCTTTCAGCTGCTGTTGATGGTACGTCTATAAGAGTAAATTCTACTACAGGTCAACTTAGTGTTTTAGGTGCGCCAGTTCCGACTAGCTGTATTGGTAATGGTTTGAGTGGTGGGGGTGGTAATCAAATAGGTCTCTTTACATGCTCATCCTTTGGATTACCAGGAGGTAAATTAGAGATATGTAACGTGCCTAGTTGCACAGTTTGCGCATGCGCACTTAACCCAAGTACAGTTGGTAATGGATTGCAAATGACTTCAAATTGCCTTGGTATGGTGTCAATAGGCGCAGGTACAGCTAATCCACTCAACAATATACAATTTGATCAGTTTGGTAGAGTTACTAGTACTAATAACACAATTACTAGTAACTTTTCAGGTGTAGATACATCCGGATGCGGTAAATCATTTTTTGGTGATCTTATTGATACAACAACTGTCGGACGGACAATTGTTTGTGCACAATCTGGAAGTTTTGCTGCAGATACCGGTAGTAATATTGCAGCTGTCCAAATTGAATTATGCTCTGCTGGATTTATTACAATTGACTCTGGCACTTGTGGTAAGCTAGCAATTCCTGTATACAACTATTCTTAAAATAATATACTATGTCAAAGAAAATAGAAATTCTCGAAAACACTCTTTTGAAGCTGTTAGTCCGCCGCGGGCAGGATCCGGATCGTAAAAATGTAATACTTGATCAAGGAGAGTTAGGCTTTACCACTGATGGTAAACGCTTGTTTGTAGGTGATGGTCAGACTTTGGGAGGCATTATAACTGGTAACAAGTTTTTAGGATCTGTAGCTAATCATTTAACTTTAACTGGTATGGTAGAAGGTGATATAGCATTTAATTCAACAACTAAATCACTTTATGCTTACGTTGGTAGTGCATGGGTTAAGGTTTCACAAGTATTAGCGGCAGGTAATAGTACAATTACTATTAATGAGGTAAATGGTACTATAAGTGTAGGTACTCTCTCGGCAAATAACTTCGATAACGACGCGGTTGGTAATTCTATTGAATTAGTAGCTGGAAGGATCTCATTAAGCGCTACCCAGATTAAGACAGATCAAATTAACACTAATACAGCCACTCATCTTAAGTTGCCAGAAAAGCTCAATATTAATGCTGTTCAGTATAATTTTCCAACCGGAGGAGTTGCTAATAATGCATTCTTAGGTACAGATTCTTCTGGTCAACTATCATGGAAAGCTCCACTTAATACAGGAACATTTTATGTTAATGCTGCTAGCGCCTTTATACCTGTTGGTACTATTATGGCTGCTGCTAGTGGTAAAGCATTTCCGACTGGGTGGTTACTTTGCAATGGTGCTTCAGTATCTAATACAACTTATGGTGTACTTTCAAGCATTATTGGTGCGCAGTATGGGGGTTCTGGTAATAACTTCAATCTACCTAACTATGAGGATGCTGTACATGTAGGACAGGCAAATGTAGAAAGTTTTAGTAATGGTTCTCTTAACTCTACCGGTAGTACGTATACAACCAAGGCGGTAAGTTATTATATTAAAGCGCTACCTGATGTTGTAGTTAATTCTACACTAACAATTAACGGTGGGTTAACCGCTACTAATAATAATGTAGTAGTACGTAATGGTGTTCCTATAAATTCCCTGGCTGGTGCAATTAAGATTGGTCCAGTACCACCAGGAATACATACTGTTACTGCAGCAGGTACTAGTACGTTTACTACAGTAGCGGAGCATACAAAGGTTTGGGTAACTGGTTCTGGAGCTAAAGGCGGTTCTCGAACAGGAGGAGCTGCAGCCACAGTCTATGCTATATTGTCAACTCAACCAGGTACTACTGTCAATGTAACAGTTGGTGCAGGACAAACAACGGGAGCGACTGATGGTAATTTAAGTAAGATTGCTATAGGAGGTGTTAATTTAGTAGTTAGTAATGGTGCGGAATATCATCAGACATCTAATGTTTATCCAGATGGTAATGTTAACTCTGGCACTCTTCTTACTAGTAATCCACAGATAATCGGTGGTTATATTATACCAGGTGGTCGTGGTGGTTGGAGAACAAACAATAATGATGAAGAAATAGGGGCTACTGCTTCTTTCTGGGGCGCAGATAATGCTCCCGGTGCTGGTGCTGGGTCTTGGGATGAGCAATCTATCGATACCAAGCCTGGTCTAGTTATATTCGAATGGGGGATGTAAAATTTATTTATTATACTTGTATCTGACATACACCAGATTAAATAAAGGTGTTAATGTCTAATTTACCACTAATACAAGAGATTTCGACTAGCTCTATTCTTTCTGCTATTAACGGAAAGAACCCAGCTACCGATAAAGTATTATTTAGTGATTACACCGCGGTAGAAAATCTAGTTCGTAACACAAGCAGCTGGGTTCATAATGTTTCAGGTATTACAGGCTTAATAGCTTGGAATGATAGGGTACGTGGTGGTACACCAAGTGGTACTCGCTTAGGTGGGGTCGCGCTTACAAAGAGGCACATTTTATACGCGAAGCACGCAGGATTTCAATATGATAATACTGTATATTTTGTAACAAAGGATAATGAATTAATTACGCGTAGAGTAGTTGGAACTAAGGATTGTCCTTCCGCTAACTCTGACTACGGAATTGCTCTTTTAGAATCTGACTTACCAACTTCCATCGATATAGTTAAAGTCTTACCAAAAGATTCATACCGGTATTTTAATCCAACTGAGTTTACTCTTAACGCTACAACATGGACCTCTTCAATAAGTGATGTATTAATTCTTAATACTAATCAAGCAGAAGATGCTGCTGTACGAACATTATCACGAATTAATTTTGGTAGTCTTGAAGATAGTGATCCTAATAACTACGGATTGAGTGATTATGCTACTTTTCAAACAGGGGTACCTAGTACTGCTCCAGCATCTACGTTTTACGCGACGGTTTCTGGAGGTGATTCCGGGAGCCCAGTGATGATGCTTTTAAATAATGAAGTAGTTGTATTAGGAACCTGGGAAACTGCTAGTTCAGGCCCTTATATTAGTAGCGCGCGTAACTATAACGATCTAAATCGGATGATTACTGATGTTGATACTACCTACGCGGCTTTAGCATCAGGATTTGCTGCGTCAGGATATACTATGACAGATGTAAATCTTGATCCCTTTTTGCAGCAGTGGAGTGGGTTACCACTATCTGCAACATCCGTTGCAATTTTTGAAGATGGGTTATCACCTGAATATGATATAACTTGGTCGTTTACATATGAATTAAGCAATTCTGCACCAGCTGATGAATTAGGGTTTTGTATGTTTTTACAAGATGCAGACTTTACATTTCAAGGCGGAGGTATTGGTTCTGATTTAGGATATTCCGGTGGGTTAGAATTTGTATCAAATGCAAATAAAGCTCTATCGGGTGCCGTGTTAGGAATAGGCATAGATTCTCTTGGTATTTTTGCATTATCATCTACCTACTCTAATACACAATCACGGGATGGTATTGGTGCAGGTGATAGAGTTGCTAACAGTATCTCAGTCCGCGATAGTAATTATAGCTATTTAACTAGTGTAGGTACAGTAAGTGCATTTAACCTTATAAGTGATGGAGTTAAAACTATAAGAGCGAGGTTAGGAAATTATGGTAGTAAAATACAGGTGGATTATAAATCACAAGGTGATATATTCTATACTAACTTGCTTACAGCAAATATTACAAGATTACCATTTACCCCTCTCAGCAGATACAGACCAGGCTTTACCGTAGTTAAGCCTTTATCTGCAGGTAACGTTAAGGGAGAAGTAATTGTATCTAATTTTCATGTAGAAGGTAAAACCCCTACTACAGAATTAAGTGCGGCTAATTTTAATTTCGAACCTATCGTACCATTTTTACTATCTTCAATTAACTTAAGTGAGCCGGAAGTAGCTACCCCTATTGCAGAAGCTAAACAACCCTTACCTTTCTTGGGTATTGAACCTGATGTTGGGTGTCCTGTTATTAGCTGTGGATTAAGTGCTACAGATGCTGACACGAAAGGTGACTTTTTTCCTTCTTCTACCTTATACTCTATTTCTGCTTTTATAGGTGATGTTGATTTACAATGGAATACACCAAATTTTAAACTTCCTACAAGATTTGTCTACATGTATGAAAATAACCCAGTTTACGATACCGGGTATGTGGGTAATAGTATATACAATTACAACGGGTCGGCTCGTTCAACTTTTATTACCGGTCTTTTATCGAGCTATTCACATGGATCAGACATAGAACTACCTTTAAGTGCTATAGCAGCTGATGGATATCCGTTTGTTGATTCAACTAAGGTAGCAGGTAGTAGTTACTTTTATAAAGATAGTGATTCTTCCCGTATTACACTAAATGTATACTCACCTCTATCATCAACCGACTGGATAGCTTTTATCGGGTGTCCTTTTTACACATTATCTTGCGGTACGGAAGATAGCTACTTATGTGGCTTAACACAACAACACGAAACACTTAGAAAAGTAGTCTTTCCAGAATATTCATAAGTCATGTCAGCATCATCTCCATCTCCTCCATCAACCCCAACCATTACACCTAATACGTTGGGATCGAATCTTACTTTCGAGTATGTTGGTTCAAGTCTTGTTAATACATATGATACTGGATCTACAACAGGGTCAAAGTTTCAAGGAGCTGTTCTCGGTCTTGATAATAATTTTTATCTTATACCTGATGAAGCTCGATATATAACAAAGTTCGATCCAGGTACTGATACAACTGTTAATCAGTTTGCTGATCTTGGATCAGTTGATCCTTCGCTTTGCGATCAATCACGTAAGTATTCTGGCGGTGTTTTAGAACCAACTAGTGGTAAAATTTACGCGAACCCGCTTCAAGCTATCACCGGTCCATTAGTTATCGATACAGCAGTATCACCAGCTACGGTTAGTCAAAGTTACTTTTCAGATTGCAATTCACGTTGCTGTCTTCAAGCAGCTGGAGGAGTGATAGCCGGCTCCGGTACAAGTGAGTGCTTATATATGGTACCTTTTACCGGACCTGCTGAGGTTCGTACTATGGTTACTAGTACTGATTCATTTGGTGCTGATTTACCTTTTCCGGAAACACCAGTAGCCGGTCCAATACATAGCATACGTAATACTGCAGTAGATGAAGGTATTGTAGATGATGTTTATAGAAGATTCTGTGGTGCGACAAGTGGTGGTAATAATAAGATTTACGGGACACCGATGTCTAGTGAAGCTATTCTAATAATAGATACAACTAAGCCAGATGCAGAAAAAGTAAGTTTTGGTAGTGATGTTGTTACAGGTTGTCTAACACCTAACACCAATCCAATTAATTCTTCTACAAAAGATCTGGAACCATTTCCGTTCTTTAACATGTATTCTGGTGGTACATTAGCGTCAAATAATAGCATTTATGCAATGCCTAAGCGTGCAAATGCTATTCTTAAGATTAATACATCAAATGATTCTACAACAGAAATCGCACTACCTCCAGCCCTTATTACTGCAATTGATGAGTTCGAAGCTGAATTACCCGCTGGTGAGTTTGCTGAAAAATCGCTTAATTCAGTTTTAGGTCCTAATGGTTTTGTTTACTCTGTACCCGCCAACGCACCGTACCTTATTTGGATAAATCCGGCTACTGATGTCATTAGTTACAAAGACATAACTAGTACACTTGTACAGTCTGGTGAAACGCGTAAAGATTATTTCTCTTTTGGTTATGCTATTGGTAATACTATTTATTATTTTCCTCAAGAAGCGGATAAGATACTTAAAGTAACTGTTAATGATGTCGTGCTATCTCCTACTCCTACAAGGTCAGGTACACCTACACAGACCCCAACAAATACTGGAACACAGACGCAAACACCAACACCAAGTATAACACCATCTGGTTGTGAGTCTAGTATACCCTCACCACCATCAGGTAGCCCAGGTATACCTTCCGGTGGACTTGTCGTGCTATCTCCTACTCCTACATCAACAGGCACAGTAACACCTACTGCATCAAATACATACCCTATACAACCTACTGCGTCAACGACCATGACACAAACACCAACCAATTCGCTTGGTGTTTGCCCTACCCCTCCTAATACACCTACCGCCACCCCTACACAGACACAATCTACAACACAGACCCTCGGTGTTACACCAAGTAATACAGCTACAAAGACAGGTACACCTACCGGTACACCGACAAATACTGGAACACAGACGCAAACACCGACAAATACTGCTACTCAGACGCAAACCCCTAGTGTTACTCCAACTAATAATTTCGAAAGATGTGTTAGTCTTAAGTATAATGTTGTGGATGGTCCGGATCGATTTGTAGTTACATATGAGGGTGTAGAAATTTTTGATTCTGGTTTTATTGGCCATTCATCTTACAATTTTAGTGGTAGTAAAAGGCAAGTATTTATTGATGCTTTAATCGATCTGGGTTACGTTGCTAATGAATTCCCCGGACTTTTAATATCTGCTGACGGGTTCCCAGATGTAAATAACACTACATCAGACACTTTACAAGCTAAAGTTGCGCGGTTCGTAACTGATGAAGCCATTGTAACAATTACATCACCAGTGCATGATAAGCCAGCATGGACTTATACATTAGAGTGCCCGGAAATATGCCCTGCTGCGACCCCAACAAATACCGGAACACAGACCCCAACAAATACCGGAACACAGACCCCAACAAATACAGGAACAGCAACACAAACACCAACTATTGGACCTGCTACCCAAACACCTACACCTACTAAAACAGGAACTCAAACACCTACACCTACTAAAACAGGAACTCAAACACCTACACCGACTAATACAAATTCAAACTCTGCTACAAAAACACCTACTAATACTGCGACAAATACAAAGACGCCGACAAAAACAGGAACTCAAACACCAACACCTACAGTTACAAATACACGATCAGGTACTCCAACACCTAATCCAACACCACCTGTAACAGCAACAAACTCTGCTACACCGACAACTACATCATCAACAACCCGTTCACAAACCCCGACTAATACTGTTACCCGAACTCCTAGTAAGACTGGTACGTCGACACCCACCCCTACAACTACAAAAACGCAATCAGGTACACCAACACCTAACCCGACTCCACCTAATACACCTACGGCTACTATTACACCATCAGCAACTCAAACTCCGAGTGTTACAAGAACTGCAACCCAAACACCGAGTGTTACAAGAACTGCAACCCAAACACCTAGTAATACGGCAAGTATAACACCAAGTAAAACGGTTACCCAAACACCAAGTAATACAGGTACACGTACACAGACACCGTCTAATACAGCGAGTATAACACCTAGTAATACGGTTACTAAGACACCTTCAAATACAGGAACTAGAACACAAACACCTACAGCGTGTGTAACACCACCAATTACCCCGTCAAAAACGGGAACATCTACACCTACTGTTACTAGAACACCTAGTAATACGGTCACCCAGACGCCTTCTAATACAAAAACACAGACACCAACAAAGACACCGAGTAAAACACCTAGTAATACGATCACCCAGACACCATCCAATACAGGTACTCAAACAGCTACACCATCAACTACTATATCAACTACTGCAACTAGAACGCCTAGTAATACGGTTACGCAAACGCCTAGTAATACAGTTACACAAACACCTTCTATAACTAGAACGCCATCAACTACTGCAACTAGAACGCCTAGTAATACGGTTACGCAAACGCCTAGTAATACGGGTACGCAAACCTCGACACCTTCAAATACACCATCAACTACTGTAACAAGAACGCCAAGTAATACGGTTACACAGACGCCAAGTAATACTGGTACGCAAACCTCGACACCTTCAAATACACCATCAACTACTGCAACTAGAACGCCTAGTAATACGGTTACGCAAACGCCTAGTAATACAGGTACGCAAACCTCGACACCGAGTATAACACCTAGTAATACGGTCACTCAGACACCTAGTAAAACGGGTACACGAACTCCTACACCTACTAAAACAGGTACTAAAACACCTACACCATCTAATACAGAAACAAAGACCCCTACACCAACTAATACAAGAACACAGACTCCAACACCATCTACTACTTGTTCTGCCGGTGCTACTGCAACTCCAACTGAAACAAAGACACCTACACCTAGTAATACCGAAACACAGACTTCTACACCTAGTAATACTGCTACACAGACACCTACTAGAACAGGTACGCAAACACCTACACCATCAACGACTATATCAAATACTGCAACTAGAACGCCAAGTAACACAGTTACACAGACACCTAGTAATACTGCTACACAGACACCATCTATAACTAGAACACCATCAACTACTGTAACAAGAACGCCTAGTAATACAGTTACACAGACGCCAAGTAATACAGGTACGCAAACAGCTACACCGAGTATAACACCATCACCTACTGTTACTAGAACGCCTAGTAATACGGTTACACAGACGCCAAGTAATACTAGAACACAGACGCAAACCCCATCAACCACTATATCAAATACTGCAACTAGAACGCCAAGTAACACTGTTACGCAAACGCCTAGTAATACAGGTACTCAAACAGCTACACCATCAACTACTATATCAAATACTGCAACAAGAACGCCAAGTAATACGGTTACGCAAACGCCTAGTAATACAAAAACACAGACACCAACAAAGACACCTACAGCGTCAGTTACAGCCAGTATAACGCCGTCTAAGACTGTTACCCAAACACCTACTAATACTAATACACCTACAGCGTCAGTTACAGCCAGTATAACGCCGTCTAAGACTGTTACCCAAACACCTACTAATACTAATACAGGGACACAAACACCAACTCCTAGTATAACACCATCAGCTACTGTTACACAAACACCAAGTAATACTGCTACACAGACACCTACTAGAACGGGTACGCAAACACCTACACCATCAACGACTATATCAAATACTGCTACACAGACGCCTACTAGAACGGGTACGCAAACACCTACACAAACGCCGAGTAATACAGTTACACAGACCCCGAGTAATACAGGCACTCAGACACCGACGCAAACATCTACACCGTCTAATACAGCTACTCAGACGCCGTCTAATACAGTTACACCTACAGTTACATCTACACAGACACCAGCACCACCACCACCAAGTTGTTGTGCTAGCTGTCCTAGCTGCGGTTGTTGTTAAAAACACAAAAACCCCCTCGTGTATTAATACACGAGGGGGTAATCTATTTTAATTTAGTTTAAAAGAATTTCCTGAAGGAAACTCCTGTAAGGGTCTCATCATCTGAACCGGCATAAATTGTACCAGCTGTATCAGATGCAACATTTACAAAGGAAACAAACGGTGTGACAGTAATACCGCCAAAATACTTAACATCATAATTTTTACTAAGTGTTAGTTGTGTGTGGGTAAACTCTGACTCATCAAAGCTATAACCAACTGTAGCACTCAGATCGACAAATACCTGATTGTCAAGCACATAAGGAAATGGGTTAATAGAGCGGGTAGCATTGAGCTCAAAGTAACCCAACCCGTTACCTTCAGTAGTAAAGTATTGGGTACCTGTAATATTAGTTTTAAAAAGCTCCTTAGCAAGAGAAACTCCAATTTCACTAGTGACATCACCTGCAAGATCAGTTCCTCCAGTATAACGCTTGTAAGCGACTCCAGCTGAGAACTCACCGACACTTTCTAAAGAGAAATCACGAGTAAATCCAATAGCTAGATTAGTATTATTAAGTTCGGAATTATCAGCATAAGAGTAAGAAGCTTCCAATCGCGCGAAGTCAAAATCATAACCAGTACTTAAACCAGTTACTTTATCACTGTCACCGAACTTAGCACCACGCCAAACATCTGTATCCCTATAAGTAGAGGACACCTCGATTGGAGGTACTGTAATATCTGCAGAAGTAAAGCCTACTGCAGCCAACGTTGTTAATATAATAGTTTTTAGCATATCGTATTTATTGTATAGTATATATTTATAGATGCAACTACAAATTGGCTCCGGAGGTAGGGTTCGAACCTACGACCTAGTGGTTAACAGCCACCCGCTCTACCGCTGAGCTACTCCGGATTAAAAATTAAATATTACCTAGCTCATGCTCGACTTCCACATCCCGTAGCATAGAGTGATAACGTTCCTGAATATATTTCTCAAATGCTAGCGGCTTAACCCACTTCGTATCAGAATCAGGTACTTTGGCATCTACTAACTTCTGATCTACTGCTTGAATACCTTCAACTAGGCATGCCCATCGAGAAAAAGCCTCTTGAGTCATTTCTTCTGTAGTACCGTCTTTCTTATTTAGAGTAATATTCTTATTCATTTATTATTATTGTATTATAGTTCGTATTTCGATTGATTGTTCTTATCATTCTCCATACCTAATTATACGATAGTTC
>Ga0181377_1000315_pt1 | contig 18644 bp, 10 predicted proteins | sample LowvirmetaG_9_FD_130160 | JGI IMG/M metagenome (GOLD analysis project Ga0181377, IMG submission 130160) | Marine viral communities from the Subarctic Pacific Ocean - Lowphox_13 viral metaG | ecosystem: Environmental > Aquatic > Marine > Oceanic | place: Subarctic Pacific Ocean | collected...
TGCAGCAGATCCAGTGCTTGAACCAAATGATTGACCAGAACCAACCTGAACACTACCAGTGCAGGTTGAAGTTCCGGTGATACTTACACCAGCACCAGTGGTTTCAAATTTCTTGGAGTTGTCATAGTAAAGATCTACTGAACCGTTTACAGCAAATACTGCTAGAGTTTCACTACTACCAGAACCACCTCTAATGTTTACAGTATCGCCAACGTTTGAGCCAATGTCTAAGTTAATATCATCATCTACACTAACAGTTAATACCCCAGTACTTACAATTCTACCAAAACCAGCGTGAGATATTGTTAAATCATTACTATCACCAAGACGTATTTCATCACTATCACCAAGATTTATATTACCTTGGAAAGTAGAAACACCAGCAACACTTAAGGTGTCAGCATTTATGTTTGCAGTCGTAATACCACCACCACCGCCACCACCAGAAGAACTAATTGTTACTTGTCCAGTGCTTCCAGATAAAGTAATATTTGAACCAGCAACAAGTGAAGTAACACCTGCTCCTGTTAGAGTTTCTCCAGCAATAGTTACTTGAGTAGCAGAAATTATTCCAGTATTGCCACTTATAGTAATGCCAGTACCAACAGTAATTTCATTTGTAGATCCGTTTAAAGTAACCGAACTAGATCCAACTGTTAATATACCAGTAACTCTGGCATCACCATTAACATATAAAGAGGTCCCTGAAGCACCTACAGCACCTACTTCAAGAGTAAATCTAGGATTAGTGGTTCCAATACCAACACTAGAAAGAGTGTTGATACCAGAACTAACTATATCCCAAGTACCCTGAGATAGAGTGGTTCCGTCTCCAAAATATTCATATAATTCAGAAAAATTATCATTAATCTTTCCACCAGCGGCTCTTAAATTATCACCTGTACCATCATTTGGAGACGAACCCGTTCCTATTCCCTGTCTTGCCATATTCTTTGGGTTTAAAAATATTTATACTAAGTAATTCTTAAATTTAAGAGAGTTATCTCGTATCAAACTATCAGAAGTAGAAATTCCAGTAATTCCTTGTAAAGTATGTGCAGAATAAGAATTATTCTTTGATCTTGCGACAAGATTAATTTTACCCCAAGAGAACTCTCCAAAGTAATTTGAAGTTGTTATACCACCAGAATATGTAAGAGAACTTTCAAATTCATCCATCGTTACTGTTATATTATCCATAGTAATTTCATCAGAACTAAAGTTAGTAGTTCCAATACCAGCTAGAACAAAAACAGAATTGACTCTTAAGACATTTGTTGAAATTCCACCAACATTTCTAGAAACAACTTCAACTCGTTTTGCTTGATGCACTGTGTCAATAAAGTGAGTTGCTAATCCTACTCTAGTAGTTGCTGTAGTATCAAATGTTGCAACTGGTGGAACAGATCCTGCGACACTAGCATTTGAATTAAAGATAGTGAAGTAATCGTTAACAGATATAGAACTTAAAGTAATCGCAGTTCCAACTAAGTCAGTATCTCTAAGGAGAGAATTGTATGGAATATGAAGATCTACAATTACCTCATTAACTCCACTAATTGTTGTGGTTCCAAATCCAACAATAACTCCAGAATCACCAACATAAGAAGAAACATTACATGTTTCCTCAGAATATGCTTGAGGTTCAATCAATACACTTGGAGGATTGCTAGTTGTATATCCAGTTCCAGTATTTGTTAAAATAATAGAAGTAACTTCACCTGATGTTATAGTCGCAGTTGCAGTCGCAGTTGTACCCAAACCAACTGATTGAGATATATTACCAATAGTGACTACTGGTGTAGAATCATATCCAGATCCACTTTCTGTAATTGAAATGGAAGATATTGTACCAAATCCAGAAATAACTGCAGTAGCTGCAGCACCAGATTTATTTTCTTGTCTTATAAATTTAATTTTATTTTGGAATGCAAGACTAATATCATTTTCATTTTGAGAATTAAAAATAGGTCTTAAATTATCTACGTAAATTTCAGTAGATCCAACACCTACAGATTTGATAAGGTATGTATTAGGATTAATAATTGGTTCATATAATTCTCTATCTTTGCCAACAGCAATTTGATTAATAAAGAGATCTTCAGTTTGTCTACACCAATCAACGGGTCTTTCAAGAGTAACATCAGCACTATTTCCTGGACCTTCATATAAATTAGTATTGACACTATCTGTAGAAGTAATAGACTCTACAATTCTTTCTTCTTCAGTAAGATATGATTCTTCTCCAGATCTATTACTCTTAATTTGTAAAGTGTCACCTTTTTTCACAGTTTCAATAACATTTCTAAAGATAACATCAGAATCACCACTTCCTTTGTAAAAAAGGATATCTACTGTATCACCAATCTTTAAAGGTTCAGTAAATTGAATACTGCTTCCTCCATCAAATATATACCCTTCACCAGGAACTTGGAGTATGTTATTGACAAATATAAGTACTACATCTTCAACATTAATCTTAGATCCTCTAGCGGCAACAATTGAAACTACAGACCCTTGTACTGTTAGTGGGAAGTCTTTTCTTACTCCATCAATAAGTTCATCAATTTTATCTAAAAGTTGTAATGTTCCTAATGACCAACCAGAGAATTCATCGGTATGAACCTTATCAATTGTTAATTGGAATTCATTTCCAGAATAAGACGATGTAGTAGGAATTCCAGTTGTTCCTCCTATTGCAACTGTTAAAATTTCACCATTACCATACCCATAACCAGTATTTTGCAATTCAAAATCAATAACACTAGATCCTTGACCAACAACAATATTTGCTGTAGCGTGTGTTCCAAATCCTAGTGTAGAACTATATTCTAATGGAATATCGGCATAACTTAGTGGATCATCAAATACTACAAAAGGTTGATTAGTTGATGTATATCCAGATCCAGGGTTAGTTATTGCAACACTAACAATATGACCACCACTTATAGCAGCAGTTCCAATAAATTCAATATTTCCAGTGCCTAGACTAGATGTTCCAACTCCAACATTTACAATAGTCTGAATACCAACACGATATCCAGATCCACTATTTCCTATACTAATTGAAGAAATAGTTCCAAGACCAGATATAATAGCAGTTCCTCCAGCAGATACTAATGGTTGATAACCAGATCCTTCATTTGACCCGACTGATTCAATAATACCTCCTTTTGGATAATTAGAAGTTCCAACATCTGGACCCAATGGAACTGTATTAGTCCCATGGAATGTAATAGAAGTAATTCCAGATTGTTCATCTAAAGAATATTGATTTGGCAATCCAGGAGACTGGAATATACCATTTACAAGAATAATCGCATTTCCTGTTGATATTCCAGGTACATTAGATGTATTTTGTTTAAGATCAAAAACATTTTTGGTTGCATTGAATTGAGAAGAGATATTATCAAAAATATAATTTTTAGAATAGGGTTCATCTGAAGTTTCTACAATACCAGATCTCATAAATGATCTTCCTTGGAAACTAGACGATGTAGTAATACCTGTCCAATCTCTTTCGTCAGGTGGATTTGTTTCTAATCCTAAAGGAGTATTTCCAAATGGAGCTTCAACAAAATTTAATTTATTATCTATAATATTATAATTTCCAGAAACTTTAGTAATTAAATCACCAGTGGCAGCAATTCCTATCTGTGTACCCATCCACCCTCTACGAACTCTTATAGTATTTGTACTACCAATACCAATACCCTCTACTTTCATAATCTCATCACCAATTTGAATAAGATCAGATCCAAAGAAAGATGTAATTCCACTAAACTTTAATAAATTATCAACAACTAACATTTGATCAGCAAGTGTGGATGTTATAGCAGTAGAAACTATTGGAGACTGAATGACATTATCAAGTGCAACAAGGACCTTTGCATTTTGATTAGTTGCTACGAATCTATGAGAAGTGCCAATACCAACACTTTCAAGTTCAACCACCTCTGGAATAAACTTTAGAGCATTCTCAGCACTAGAAGCAATTTTAATACTATTATCATCAACTTTAACGGCAAATAGATTTTCTTCTGGTAAGAAAGTTGTATTTGAAGCACCAACAAAACTAGTTGTTTTAATTCCAATAGCAGATGCCGCTGTTCCTACATGAATATATTTTATTTTTTCACCACTAACATAAAAATGATTTGGAATTGTAATACTATTACTAGTAATATTAACTATGCCACTATTATTTCCTTCAAAAGATCTTTCAAAGATTGGAAGATTTTTATGATGCAGTTCAAACTCTCTCTTAATATCAGACTCTGTGCCTTGATAAGATCCCAACTCACTATTGATTGATCCATTAGTAAAATCAATTTTATCTGATTTTGTAATATCTTCATCTTTTGTTAAAGCATTCATATAAACATTAACTACAGCATCAATACTTGGATTGGGAGTAAATACCAAAGAAACAGTTCCATCTGCAGAAATTGTAGAACCAAATGTTCCTAGTCCAGATGCAGTTTCTACAACACCATATTCAGTGTCATAAGTTTGATAACTTTGAGTCAAATCTACATAATCATCAACAATAATTATTTCTGAAAGTTGTGTCGATGTATTAGTCGTATCTGTAACTTGCGCTATAAAATATGCAGAATCATAGGTATTTGAATATTCTGCTACAGTAGTAATTCCAGGAGTTCCTGAAGCAGAAATACTAGTAGTTCTAGATTCAAGTCTTGATCTTGTTAGATCTATTGTTCCAATGCCAGTGATTGTATCTTCAGAAAGTCCTACTTGGATAGTGTTAATAACTCCTGTTACTGCAATACCAATAGATGTTGGTATGAAGTCAACATTTAAAGATGATCCACTAAAATATGCATGATACGTACCAAGTCCAGGTGCAGCATAATTCTGAATATTTGTTGACAATCTTCCATACTCTAACATCTCAATATTTGTTCCATCATGAACAATATTGAGTTCTATTGATTCAAATTCTTCATTTTTAGTCAAGTCTGGATTTATATTAACAAGAACTTTAACACTAGTATGGGTATTACCCATAGAAACAATTGTAGTAGTAACTCCTGATGTTACAGGAGAACTATTTGTTTCGATTGTTACAACTCCACCAATACTTGTTGATCCAGTTCCAAGGAACTTGTCATTTAAATTATATGAAAAAACACTTAAATCATAATCATTAACTGAAGACCTTACTGGGTGGAATTGAAATTGACCCTTAGAACCAGATATTGCAAAATCAAATGATCCTTGATCATAATGGGTTTCAACTCTACCATATTGATTCAAATATCCACGAGATCCATCATGCAATAAATCAACAATCAGCAATTGTCTCTCTGCAGTATATCGTTTATCTCTTATGTAAGTTATATATTTTTGGCATCTAAGATCATTTAAATCAAAAGTATCTACTACACTAAATGCATTTGGTCTTGGATTGCTATTAAACTGATCACTAACATCATCTATTGATAGAGCTCTATTTCCAACTGATTCAAAATAATCAGTAAGAATTCTACTAGAGAAAATTATTTCATCGGATACAATTTTTGAGTTTTGATTAAAACTATTTTCTGTTGCAAGATCAAATCCATAAACACAATTTAAACTTGCAAAACCATCCATATGGTTAACTATATCTACATTTGTTGTAACCGTAGAAAGTCCAACAGACATGGTATTTCCATTACTTGACTCTAATTGATAGTCAGAGAATTTTCTATACCCTAAAGTATGATTTTGGGAAGAAACAACATCATTCCAATCATCATATGTAACTCTAGATTTTAATGAATATGAGAAATTTTGATAATAAAAATTATCTTGAAGTTTTTGTAATTCAAAATTTAATTTTCCAAAATCTTCTTGCCAACCCTGTATATTCTTTGAAGTTGCTTTTAATTCAATGAAAGAATCAAAAGATGTAATTGAAGATGCAATTCCTTGAACATTGGAATCGGAACCTTTAATAAGTTCATTAACAACAAAATTATCATTAGAAGAAACTGTTAGGGTTGTGATTTTAGAATCCCAATTGTCAACAACTCCTGTTGCAGAATCTGATGTGACAGTTTCGCCAGTTATAAAGTTATTTGTTTTTAAAGTACTTTCAAAAATTGGAAAATATTTTGAAGCAAGAATTTTACCCGATGAATTAGCATCATTAAAAGTTCCTGGGAACTCTCCACCATCGAATAGTCCAGACATACTATAAGTAACACTTCCTATTCCACCAAGATTTTCAGTAATTCCTACTACATCAAATAATCTATAATCGTATCCAGAAGAATTATATCCTTTTCCAGTAGATCCTACACCTACACTGATTCCCTCTATAAGGACTTTATCTCCCACTGCAAAGGGAAATATATTAATGGTGCTAAATCCAACTGCTAGGGACGCAGTAACGGTCTCTGTGGAGGAATTAAATACAATATCACCAATACCAACACCAGCACTACTTTGTGTTGGTATAATTGTTGGACTAACATTACTCATCCCATTAGTATTTTTAAGAATCTGTACTTCAGATTTCCCAATGGTAACTTTTAAATCAACATCATTTACTTCTTTTTTGGTTTTTCCATCTATTACAACTAGTTTAGGGGGAATTGAGAATCCTCTACCAAAAGAAGTAATTCCAACATTAGCAAATGACGCTAAAGAATTTATTTTAATAGATTGAGGTAAAAGAACTCTTGGGTTTAATGTTGGATCTGATGGTAAATTAAACCCAATGTTATCTAGAGTAACTTTCTGAAGAGAACCAATTTTTAAACTATTTGCTTCTAAAACGGCACCATAACCACTGGCAGTGTCTACTGTTGTAATTCCAGGTAGTGAATAATAATTCATACCATTATTAACAAATTCAATTTTTGCTATTGGACCATATGTATGAGTACAATCAGTTTCATAACTTACTAATGATGGGGCATCGTAAGATAATTTTTCAGGAGTATTTCCTATGGAATAAGTAAATGTAGTTGTTGTTCCTACAGTAATCGTATGTTTACCATTGTAAAGACTTTCTCCAGATAAAAGTGTATTTCCGGAAATTACTTCATTATCAGTATAAATTTGTGCTTTTTCCGTAGGAAGACTACCTTCATATATGGGAGTCAAATTATAATAAAGTTCTCTTGGAGTGTTTTCATTAACTAACAATTCTGCTTTTGCATTAGATGTTCCAACAATTCCAAGTCTAGACAAATCAAATGTCTCACTTTCCTCAGATTTTTCCCATTCTTTAGTAAAGTTTTTATCGACGTATAAATTAAATTTAAATGCAGGATAAGTTGTTCCCTGTACAGTATAAGAAAGTGACGGATCTGATAAATCAAATGTTACTGTGGAGTTTTTATAAACTTTTACTAAAGGTGTTAATGGATTAATTGTGCCAAGAGATGCACTACTTATTCCTACAAAATTTGGATTTATTTGAGTTGCATCAAAATAAGTGTTTGACAATTTAATTCTATTATCATCAACTCTTACGATATAATAAAAACTATCATTAGAAAGTCCAACAGAAGATACTTCTGAGGTATGAATTACTTTATCTCCAGTTTTAAATCCATGAGAATTTATTGTTATAATATTAGTCTCAGTGTTAACTCCTGCAGCAGAGAATCCTATAGGATTTACTATTAGTCTTCTATTGAAATCATTATAAGTAAGAGTTACAATTCCTGTATTTTGTGGATTAACATTGATAAAAATGTTATGAGGTGAACTCAACCCATGAGTTTCTGCAGTAGAAACAGTGACTAAGTTTCTTCTCATATTTCCAGTAATTGCACTGTAGTTTGTTTTGAAACTGTGAGTATCTCCAGTTCCAACATTTCTAAAGAACAATGTAGTTGAAACAGGATTTTCAAGACCAACAAAGGTTCCTGTTGTTCCAAGTCCAACTCTTACAGTTGCAATTCCAATTAAATTATCATTGATTTTTGCAACAAACAAACTTGAACCATCTGCAAGAGTAGTTCCAACTCCAACATTAGTTTCATCTTGTACAATTATTCCAGAACCTTTAATCGTTCCTATACCTGTAGAATATGTTACTTGATCTCCAGTTTTTAAATTATGTCCTGGTAAGTAGAGTGCTTTAGTTTGAATAAAGACTGAAGTAAATGCAGCTCCAGGATTTGAGAATGATATTGTTGTTCCTATCCCAACTCCGGCAGTTGTTCCTAATCCTACGGTTTCCGCAGGATCAAAATAAATTTGCTTATTGAGAGAATATGGATCATTAGTCTTAAATTCTGAATTAATTTTTAATTTTCTAGGAACTTCATAAAGAAACTTGCCTATAGTATGAGTAGATCCTACTGTATTATCAACTGCTCTTAAAATTCTAATTCTAGAATTTAAGGGATCAACATTTAGAACCTTGACTTTTTCTGTTCCTATAATTAAAATGTCATTTTCTCTAATATTTGGATAACTCAAATCACCAGAAACTCTGAAGTAAGTTACTATTCCTGTTATGTTAGTATTACCAATAGCAACTCCAGTGCTTCCTACTCCGACAATTGATAATCTATTTGGTTTTATTCTAACATTATATGATCCTTTAATTCCAGAGGTTGTTGTAGATAATCCAGAAATTGAAATTGTATTTAAATTTTCAAAATTATGAGGATTGTCTGAAAAAATTAAATATTCACCTTTAGATTGTCCTGGATATATTTCAACATTTTCAATACTACTTGATGCTACACTTATATTATTAACTGATCTTCCTTTTATTCTTGCTATCTTTGCAGATACTCCTTGACCCCGAGTTCCTTCATTATTAAAAACTAAGGTCTCATTAATTCTATAATCAGATCCTCCAGTAACAATACCAATACTATCGACGGATCCGAAAGAAGTTGAATTGATAGTTGCCGTTTGATTTAATTTATTTGGGACATAAAAATATGGATATTCTAAATCATCTTCAATAACATTTAACGGTTGAGTATTTCTACGCCAATCATTAATGATACTAAAAGAATCATAGTTTGATTCTGGATTGAAGTTAAAATCATTAGGAATACTCTTATAATTATGACCAATTACATAGGGAAATACTGGTTTGAAATTTTTCTCAAAAATTCCCGAAGACTCTGCAAATTTATCATTAATAGTAACAAAGTATGCATATGTACCTTTTGGAAATTCTGGAGTTACACAAAATCTTCCATTATTTTCATCAAGAATATCATCATTAGAAACTTCTTCGTGTGTGTAGTCTTCAATAAAAAATCCTTCTGGAAAAATAGATGTGGATGGTCTATTAGGTTTTAAATCGATACTATATCCAGATCTCATTTGAGAAATTACACCACCATTTATTTTTGAATATCCATATGGTCCATATATTGGATTCCCATCATATGCAAATCCTAAAATAGGAGAATGTTTTGTAGACTTAACTTCTATACCATTAACTTTTCTAAGATCACTCTCTCCATATAAAGTATTACCTTCTTGATCTGAAGAATAAGTAATTTCTCTAAGTTTTCTTGACGAATATAAATGAGAATATTGAAGTCCAAAATCATTTGCTTTTAATCCAGATATAATTATGCCATCATCTTGAGAAAAATATGGATAATATTTTTCAAATAAATTTACTCTCCAATTTTGTATATTTGCCTTAAATTTTGGCAACTCTTCAGTAACTCCTGTTTGTATAATATTGATAGTAGTTAATCCAAGGTCGTTAGAATATCCAAAACCAGATTCAACAATTTTAACATCAGTTACTGATCCATTTTCTAAAACTGGAACTAAAACCGCACCTGTACCATCACCGACAACAATCAAATCTGGAGATGAAAGGTATCTGCTGCCAGATTGTTGAATTATAACTTCAACTATTTTTCCATTAACAACTATTGGAGAAAGTTGACAATCAGATCCAGATTCTAATTCAATTGTAGGTTGTCTATCTAGATTTAAAATTTCAGAAGAACCATATCCAACTCCATTATTTTCAAGATGTATAGAAGTTATAGATCCTCTTACAATTGGTTGGAAAGAACCTTTAAAGGTTTCTGTTCCAATAGAAGATATTCCAACATTTCCAGATAGAGTAATTTTAATATCAGGATAATTAAAAATATGAATTCCTGAACCAACGGAAGTCATATTAATATATTGTTTTGTTCTATTAAAGAACTCTTTATCACTTGAAACTCCAACTTGTGAAAGATTGAAAGAATCTTTATCGACGACATTTACATAGTACTCAGTATCTACAGATAATCCAGAAATAGGAGCTCCTGTACAAGTATATTTTACCCTCTCACCACTCTTATAATCATGATTTACAATAGTTACTGAATTAGATTCTGTACTAATTCCTGAGATCCCAGAGGTTCTTTTCTTATTCTCATAATTAGAACCACCATTAATGACATTAATAGCACTAACTATTGATTTTTTATTTACTGTTTTTAGAGACTGTTTACCAATACCATAATCAGTTAAAAATACTGTACTAAGACCTGAAATTGCGTCTCCCTCATTTTTATGCAATCCAATAGTTACATTATCAATTACAGAAACATAGTATGCAGAATCAGTAACTATTCCAGCAATACCCTGTTGAGATTTTGTTTTATATAAAACTTGTTCAGCATTTCTAAACTTATGATAAGTAGAGAATCCAATTCTAGACTGAGAAGATCCCGTTCCAACAATAACATTATTAGATGCTACGTCTGCAAAAAACTCAACTTCATGTTCAATTGATTTCATGCTGGCTTGAGCTATAGCACCTGATCCATTACCACCTTCAATTTTAATTGTTGGGATATTTGTATAATCGAATCCAGGATCGATAATTCTAACTTCCTGAAGAGACCCAGAAACCGCAGCATATCCTGTTGCACCTGTTCCGACTGCATCTGAAATAATCAAGTTAGGAATATTAATTACATCAACATTTGTTCCCTTAGATAAAACATCAATCGTCTCAATTTTTCCATATTTTATAGTATCCTTACCTTTGTAATTTAAAAGTTCAACACCATTAATAAAAATGCCAGTTAATCCTGGTTCAGTTTTTGTTAAAATTCCATTATTAACAGGTTCTGATATTTTTCTTAGTAATTTTTGTGGACCTAAAGTTTTTTCGTTGAATTCAAATGGACTTATGGTACTATTATTAACTGTTATTGAATTGTCTAAAGAGACAAAGTTTGAATTAAAAAGATCATTTCTACTTTTTGAAAATTTTACTGTAGATCCATTGACTCTTTTAACAAAATAAAGTCCATCATTAAATAAAGCAGTATCCCTAACTTTTCTAGTATCACTATTTCCACTGTCATTAATGAAGGTTTCATCTATTATTTGGGATTTATAATAAACTGCATCTCCAGTATAAAATCCATGTTCTATTCCTGGGGAAATTTCAAATTCGTTCCCAAGAAAGGTTCCAGAAAATTTAAAAACTCTAGAACTTGGATTTAAAGGTTGAGAATCATAATGAGGTATTGATGGAGAAGAAACTAAGTATTCTCCAGAATTATTTTTATAAACATTATCAATATCAGTAGAATATATTTGTGCTGATGGATAAGTGCCAGAAGAAACTTTTTGAATTTTTCTTTGAATAGAATATGTCGCATCAGTATCTAAAACACCTTGACCTCTTATAGAAAAAGTTTTTTCTCCATCTATTGATATAATTTTGGTTTCTTTTTTTATATTATTCAAAGAAATATCTACATTGTCACCAGATTTAAATTGATTACTTACATTTAAAGTTACTTTATACGTATAATTTGCAAAATCTATTAGTTCAAGAGTTTTAATTTTATAAATTGGAGAAACATTATAAACCCATTTACTTATTTTACAACTTTTTTCTGATATTCCAAAATTAGTTACATTAATTTTCCCATTTGGTAATAAACCCTTCGTATTATCTGGGAGAGTTAGTTCACCTAAAACTGAACTAATTCTTACTTGAATAAATTCATCTTGATTTAATTTAGATCTTCCATATGCAAAAGTATTGATACCCACAACAGTTGCATCTGCAATCTCAGAATTAATTTCAGTTACTCCATAAAACTGTGTTAGAGACTTAGAACTATATGAAGAGACACCTACACTACTATCTGGATATTGGAAATACAATTCTCCCGTTGATCCAAAACCAACTGTCGAATCAACATCAAGAACTGTAGATCCTGAAGATACATTTCCTATTATTCTTGTAGATGGTTGTACGGCAAATGCCCCATATACTGCCCCTTGCACATTAGCATTACGATTATACCCAGCATCAATACTGAGTTTATAGAAAGTTTTTCCATAACCAACTTCTATCTTTTCAACACTAGTAATTGGTGCATATGCTTTGTTTATTTCACCAACTTTATATTCATCCTGATATAAAGTTGCGTTCTCTAAATTCTCTGGATCACCTTCAATAGGTTCTACTACTAAACTATTAACAATTCTATATTGAGCATTTGAAGGCGAAATTAAGAAATCTCTGGGTTTTATTATCTTTACATCTTCATTATAAATTGCTCTAAACAAAATTTCAAAGGAATAATCAGTTCCTTTACTTCTATAAAAGTCTTTTGCTTGTTTTATAAAGACATTTTGATTTAAATTTGTAGATAAACTTCTTTCCTCTAATCCTGGTAGAAACTGATACTTTGCTTTTACTAAAAATTCTTTTAAAAATAAACAACTTAAATTTGTTATTGTAGATTGATCAAAATGATCATCAGAATCTGTTTCACTGAAAAGAACCTCCTCTTTGTTTAATTCACTTCTATATGAAGTTATACCAACAAAACCTCTAACACATCCAGTGAAAGAAAATTGGGTTTTTCCTGTATATGTTATTACTTCATCATCAATTTTCAGTAGTCCATATGACTCTGGAAATCCATTAGTTCCTGTTGGAGACTCTCCTGGATCTACATTAATTGTTGTTGCATCAAAATCTAAATTACCAGAAAGAACTACAGATTCTGATAAGTTTGTAATATTATCTAACTTGACATATCTATCAATATTTTCAATTAAATCAATTGGACCACCCTGATACTCCTGACCAATATAATATTGCTTTAAAAGTTCAGAAATTAACGGATAATCCTCCCTCACATATGCGGGGAGTTGATTAGATATGATGGTACTAAACTGAACTCTGGTTTCTGACATTTTATGAATTTATCGTCTTTGTATTGGTAGTATGATTAATATGAAGATGAACCACCTGATGATGCTCCGCCAGTAGAAACAGATGATGAACTACTATATGAAGATGAACCACCTGATGCTCCACCACTAGTAGAAACAGATGATGTAGGTGTAGTGGTGCCACCTACGGTTCCTGCTGTTTGTGTAGTGACCCTAGATCCTCCAGATACTGTTACTATATTAGTTTCTGGTCCACCAGAACGTACTAAATTGCCATTTGCATAACTTGAAGAAACAATGTAAGTAGAAGCAGATGGATCTAGTCCAGATGTAACGTCATCCACAACAGGTTCAAATAAACTGCTACTAGTATCTAGTTGCAAATAAAGGTCCTGTAATCCGATAACATCATTTGAATGAGGTGTTGTTGATAATTCTAAAATTGGTTGACCATCTTTTGTTTTCGCACCCGTCATATTAACTGGATTTAATGTAATGATTCCTTTTTCATAGTCAACAAATCCAACATTTCTCTTGACTATAGTAGGTGATTGAGATCCTGCATTTGGTAAAGTAAAGAAGAATAAAAGTCCGGTTCTTCTATTAGTGTCTGGAATATCTGATACGTATACAGTTTCTTGTATACCTGCAACAGTAAATCCGCTTGACTTTATATTATAACCACTCATAGATTTAATATGGAATTGATTACCAAATCCAATTTGATATTCAACAAAAGTATTTAAAGTTAATCTTAAATCTCTTCGCATTGCAATTGTAGTGATATTAGAAGTCACTGAATTGTGACTATCATCAATTAATTTGAGCAATTTACTATACTTTAATCTTGCTCCATACTTATTTAATTCAGTTGATTCTGAATACTTAGTTACATTAGTTTGAACAACACTCGATACGAAAGTTGACGAAGGAGCCATATTTGTATTATAGTAAACTTTACTAGTTACTTCCACATACAAATACTTAAGATCAAGTAATTCTGGTATAATTCCAGCAACTGAATATTTCTTTAATTTTTTCTTGATATTTTCTTTAATAAGATTTGGAATAAAATCTCCAAATCTTGGTTTAATACTAATGAATACCTTTCCATATTGTGGTGGCACAAGTTCTTCACCACCAAAAACTGAAATAGACTCAGTTTCAGGATAAATTTGTGTGGGAATTAATGATTCATAATCATTTGCAGTCAATGCTCTATATTGAGATGCATAAACTCTTGGTGCAAATTTCTTAATAGATTCTACACCTTCAATTTCTTCTCCACCTCTAGCACTTAATCCAGTTGTTACAAGAGATATTCCTGAGGAAACAATGTATTCCTGTGCGTTTCTTGAATAAACTAACCTTCCTGCAAATGTAAATTGTCCAACACCGTTTGCTGAATCACCATTAGATGCAATATAGTCTACACTAATATAATTATTATCTTCAAGTTTTTTACCAAAGATTCCATCACCGAATAATACTTCATATCTTTCATCATCCGATTCTTGTAGATAATAAACAGTAGAGTTTGGATTTACTTCAAATAAACTATCTTGACGACTATACTTTAAACTTCTTGAAGAAGATTGATTTGGTCTTACTACTACTGATAACAATTCAGTGTCAATTCCAATATTATCTAAGATAAATTTTGTATTTGGATTTCTTGCACTGTAGGTAAAGTTAGCAGTCAGTAAACTTCCCTCATAAATTGAAATATTATTAAATTCTGCTATTCCGTCTTTTACGCCAACTGTTATATCCTCTAAAATTGAAAATACAAAAGATGAATTGCCAAATCCACCTGCCGAAGTTGCTATAGGACCCTTTTTAATAGTAAGAGTTGATGGTGCTGGTATAATATTGCTAGTATCAACAAAGAAAGTAATTACTCCAGTTGCTGCTTTTCTTGATTTTGGTAAATATCCAATATTTCTTGCTAAAGATACGACATTCTCTCTTAATGTCGCACTATCAATAAAAACTTCACTCGCAACCATGTTGGCATTGTATGAAGTAATATAAGTGTTATATGCCAAAACATCAAGTATTGATGAAAGGTTAGACCCTTCAAAATCATAATCAGTAAAGTTGGAGTTTTCTTTTAGATACTCCCTAAGTGTTGTTTTAACCTGGTTAAAATCCAGATTAGTAAAATTAGCTAATGGCATTTCTTACCTTGTTGGTTGCAAGACGAATTGTAATTCTTGTGCTGGAACATCTGCTCCGATAATTTCATAAAATATAGTCACATTGAATTCATTTTGATCAAAGTTAGGATCTACCTGAACTTTTTTCAATTTTATTCTTGGTTCATAATTTGTTAGTGATGAAGTAATCTCACCTTTTATAATATTAGCTGAAATATCGTTTATATTCTCAAAAAGTGCTTTACTAATAGAAGATCCAAAATCTTGATTAAAGATTTTTTCACCAGGAGTTGTAAAAACGATATTTCTTACAGAACGAGCAATCGCAGATTCATTTTTTAGTGCAAGTATATCACTTGTCAGAGGATGTTTCTGAAAAGTCATACTCACATCTTTAAAACCTTGACTAATTCGCTCTAATGGCACAAAATTACGGCAATTATAACTTATTTATCAAGGTATTTTGGTATTATTTACTCGTAGAGAGGTTCTGGGTTACTCTCACTCTCAAAAAATTCATTTTCTTCAATAGAATCTTTCTTTTTAGGTGTTAAATCATCGTTTGAAATCTCACGAAGCATTTTTTGATGCTGGTGATTTGCCAAGTTGTCTAAAAAATCGTGTTCTGTAGTCATTTTTCCTCTTTTTCTGATTGTTCGTCTCTTTCTTTTGCTGTTTTCCAGAAATATTCATCTTCACGACCCATACCAAGTCGTTCAAAACCATTTTCAACTTGATAATATTGAGTCGAAACCTTAAAATCAGGCATTTTTGGTTCAACAGGTGTTAAACTATTATCAAAAATACGCATTCTATTGTTTGGATACAGTGCATACTGTCCATTCTCTAATTCAATTAGATTATGTGACTTATGTTCTGCAGGATTCTCACTGGTTGCATAATCAACTACCTCAGGATCTTGATGATAATTGTCTATAGTACAGATATATGTACCTTTCTGAATGCCGAAGTCTCTTGTATACAATTCATAGTCCATAGAACCAATAAATTGCTTTGTAATTGCTACAACACCGTAATCCATACAGTTCCAGAACTGTAGGTTAGGAAGGTCCATATCGGGGCTAGGTGCCTCTGGAGCAGACACAAACGCACTGATAGGTAGTTTGTCATACATTGCTGCGTATTCAGGTAAATACGTCTCAAAATAAAAAGTGCGCCCAGGTATCGATTTACACGATACCCAGACGCCTTTAACGAATTCACCATGACCAGATTGATGATCAGTAAGATATTCTTTTCTTACCCATACTTCAACTGATGGAAGGTTGCAAATAAGTGCTGCCATTATAAACTAATGTATCTTTACTTATTTAACCCCTTCCCTGTCCACGATATCTTTTCTTTGCTTTATTACGAGAAGTCGCGGATGTAAGAGTATTCTGCGAGTTTCCTTGACGAGTTTTCTTCGGTTTTGCAGGAACATAATTCCCACCATTCATAATTGCCATAATTTACCTCTTAAATAACACGAGTCTTTTCATGACCCACACGAATACGAGGGTCACACCAAATATCAAATCCTTCTTCCTTGGCATCTAAACAGAATGAGACATCCTCACCACACATGTCCTGTACATTCCCACTCTCAAAGACTTGCATCTTAGGTGCAAACCATGGATACTCCAGATTCTCAAAGACTCCCTTCTTGATCAATACCCATCCAAATCCTGTATAATCAACAGTAAATGGCTTACGACGTTTCTGGATGGATTCGACAGTTTCGTGATTCATCACTCCACCATTCTTACGGAAATCATCCTCTTCTAACCAATGTGCGACAGATGTTGTGTGACCATCTTCAGTGGCATACCATCCACCAACGATCTCCTTCTCACTACCATCTTCTGCAATTGCCATATCACATAACTGCCAAAACTTGTTAGTGTCAAATACAATATCACTATCAATCCATAACTGATAATCATACTCTAACTTTCCGTCCCATGGAATCTGCTTAGGTCCACGTAATACATTTGCTCCTAAACACTTACATCGTGCAAAATTAACCATAGATGAGTAATCTTGACTGATCTGAATACTCATCCCATTCTGTACCATATCAAAGCACAGTTGTACAAAGTTCTTCAGGAAAGTAAATGAACACCCTCTACCTGGTAGACAAAATACAATCGTCTTACCTTTCATTCTTCCTTTGATTGCTGCAATGTCCCACTCTTCCGTCTTCTTCGGTTTTGGGGCGTTTGCTTTAACAGTAAATCCTTTTGCCATAAGTTTGAATAACCTTCAGTTCAATTCTACCAGTGTATATGTATCTTGTCAATGATTAGTAGGAATCACCACCATCCGGTTCTCCCCTACTCACTATATTAACACCCCCGTAATGGTGCCTTATACATTCCTCATATGATAAATCCTCAAGTGTATAATCGGTGTGTAATAAACCAACCATACCATTGAGGGAGTTCCATGTATTATTAAATTGTTCCTCACTTAAATTGTTATATAAACATTCATTCTTTGCATAAATGTGATAAACCTTTTCCATAGATTTTTTTTGCCCGGATTTTTTTTAGGGTTTATGAATTCGACTTTCGCATTATATATCAAGGTCGATCTGTCACCTCTGTAGGTTAGGGTAGTATGACGTTTTTATATACGGGGGCACAAAACAAAACAACTGTCATAACACTCCTCCATCATATCACGGGGACTAACTGATGTCAACCCCCCGCACTAAGTATCAGAATTCTGCTAACATTTCGTTGAGTTCTGCAATGTCTAACTTTGAATCATTCCACTTAACACCATCAGGAGTTGTGCTGTTAAGTTCAATCAAGACGTGCGAGAGTGACTTATAGCCGTGCTCTGCCCATCCTCTGGCAATGTTGTAAAGGTTCTCATCATTGCCCAACCACAGTGCAACGTTCCAGGTCTCATAGTTTGCCCAACCGTTGTAGGTTTCAGGTGCGGTGGTGATGGTTGATTGAGTCATCTTGGTTGTGTTCCTTTGACTCTTATAGTATGGCATCTTTCACCGCACCGGTCAACCCTCTTTGACCGGTCTGCAGAATCTCTTAATCTCTTTACTTAGTCTGCCAAACTACCACCTGACAGGATTACTCAGGTCCTCGACGTAGCTATCAATCACCTGCTCATTCCCCTCCATTTCAAAGAGAGTCTCCCAATCAATATTATGCGGGTTGAAGTCTTCTAGAACCTCAATGTCCAGAGTGATTCTGTAACGTTGCTTTTGTGCCTGACTGATAGCGACTGACATAAGTGTGTCCCGGTGGTGATGACTTTACTAGTATAGAATGCCTGAGTGATATTGTCAATCTTCCA
>Ga0181377_1000316_pt1 | contig 18626 bp, 31 predicted proteins | sample LowvirmetaG_9_FD_130160 | JGI IMG/M metagenome (GOLD analysis project Ga0181377, IMG submission 130160) | Marine viral communities from the Subarctic Pacific Ocean - Lowphox_13 viral metaG | ecosystem: Environmental > Aquatic > Marine > Oceanic | place: Subarctic Pacific Ocean | collected...
ACTTAATGATGCCATCTACGCAAAACCTAACTGCAATATGGAAGTCTTTCCACAAGGATCTGATTTAAGTTGTATCGCTTCAGGTGCGACAGTGTATCGTTCGCCAACCTTAGACGGCGTAGCTCCTCACATGGAAAACCTTCATGAAGATATCACCTTCCTTGAAGATGTTACAGGAAAAGCTATTACAGCTTCTGAGTATCGCCAAATCCTTAAGGATAAAGAAGTAGACATTCTACTTAACTACATGCCGGTCGGTTCAGAAGAAGCAGCTCGATTCCATATCGAAAATGCTGTCAAAGCTGGTATTCACGTCGTAAATTGTATGCCTACATACATCTCAACAAAAGATGCTATGGGTTTAGAAGCTCTTGCTTTTGAAAACCAAGTATGTTTAGTTGGTTCTGACATGCGCTCTGACTATGGAGCTTCTCGTTTGTCAGAAGTCCTACAAGGTTCTATTATGGATTCTGGACTTTTGGTCACTCAACATATTCAAGAGAATAAAGCAGCTGGAACAACTCAAGGCGATATGCGTCGCACCGGTCGTACAGCAAATACAGATTTCTTGAATATGGCAGTAAAAGATCGTTTACACAACAAACACGTCTCTAAAGAGAACGTGCTGAACGGCCAAGCTGTAATACGTGGACAAGATATTTCAGGTCAAACTCTTTACGCCGGACCTTCACTTACAGTATTCCAAAAACCAGGTGCCGAGTATGTCGGTTCTGATAACAAAATTGCAAATATCGATATGGTATTTTGGGGTTGGGCCGGAGCTCGTTATGAGTTGACTGCTCGCTTATCAGTTCAAGATTCTCCAAACTCTGCTGGTATTGTATTTGATGCTATGAGATTCTGTAAAGTTGCTGCTGAAATGGGAATCGTCGGTTACCTTCGTGGTCCATCTGCTCACAGCCAAAAGACTCCACCTGTACAACTCAAAACCGCGGATTCTAAGTTTGAGTGTGATGCTTTAGCTCGAAGAGAGTTGACTAGCTTGACTCGACCACAATTAAAGTCTGCTAATCCGAAAGTTGAAGATATGCTTTACACCTTCCAAGCAGGTGCAACAGATTACGAATAAATCTTTAAAGGGTCTTCGGACCCTTTTTTCTTTAAGGACATTTTATGAAAATCAATACTTTTGACATCGATGGCGTTATTAACATGGGAAGCTTTGACGGACTTTATCCAGGACCTAATGACATTATCATTACTGGGCGCTCTCACGAAGAAACCCCAGAAACTGAAAAAATGTTGCAGCGTAAGGGCATCGAGAACCTGGTATACTTCAATCCTCTTTCTTTTGATGAAAAAACTCGCGAAAGTTCGGGTATACATAAAGGCAACACTATCAAGCAGCTCATAGAAGAAGGTTATGACGTTCAAATTCATTTTGAAGACGACATTATTCAAGCCAAACAAATTAGTCTAATTGTGCCTGAAGTAAATGTAGTTATGGTAGTCCATGATTTAGTTGAAAAAGAGAATGTAAGGCACCTTGAATGAAAGACAGTACAGGCAAAAATTATCCCGAAGCAGACCACTTTGAATCATCTCATCCAGATTATCCGATCGATAAGTATCTTAGCCTATGTGACGTTGAAAAGTTTCTCGATTTCAAATACTTTATACAAAAAGTAAATGAGAGATCGGAGTGGTCTAGAGGCCTTATAAAGGAATATAATTACAATGAGCACGCCTTAAATCCTGAAGTAGAATATTTTCATCCTACTATTACATACGATGACCGTATGGTATACATCATGGAAAACATTGTTTCGTTGCCAGATTCTGAGTTGTCTCTCTACAACAAAATTGGTAACACTATAATTTCTCACTTCTACGGGGCTCGAGGTATTCATTCAATTGCAACTCGAGACAATAATCCTAAGACTGCTCACGTTAATTTCGAGATTTATCACGTAGACGAAAAATATCGTAAATTCATAAGAAACAATTTATTTTTAGCTCAACAAGCTAAATTGCCTATTTATGGAACCACCGAACTGAGAACATCGCTCTTTGGTGCAGCAAACGCTCTCGAAAAATCTATAAACGGTAATAAAGAAGCAGTCCATGCTGGCAATATTATGGATTGGGTAGCTTGGTTAGGCGAAAACGGAATGTTTGATCGTATGATAAATTCTAATTCAGCCGAAGAAACTTTTAGTATTCTGACTGAAAACTCTGGTATAGGCTCTTATTACGGATATCATTGTACAACTTCTAATTCGGTTAATCCTAAACTTAAGTGGGACAATGATTCCACGTTCGTAAGACCAGGTCCTGGTGCACAGCAGGCTCTTTCTATGTTGTTTCCTACAGCTACATCTAAACAAATCACGAGCGGTGATCTTGTAGTGTGGTTTAGGTATAATCAGAAATTCTTTGGTTTCGGTGATATCATAATTCACGAATCTGCTAGAAACGTCTTAGATTCTGTCGGTAAAAAGATATTGAAAGTCGACCAAATTGAAATGACCACGTATTCATCCGAGGTCGGACTTTGTCAATATGGAATATTCTGCAAACTTAGAAAAGACTCTAAAGCTGCGGATAGAAGAAAGGTTGCCCGAGTAAACAACCTTGATATAGAGTCAATACTTGAACAAGCAGAACGTAAACATTTTAATACGCTCAATAAAGTAACTTTAGAAGATTTCTTTTAAATAAACGTTTACTTTTGCTGAGAACATGATATAATAGTTCCACAATAATTAATAAGGTCTAATATGATTGTAGGTACATTTAATCGTATACCGAAGAGAGAGTCTAGTCACTCTCTCGGTTGGGCTAAAGTCTGGTCAGATATGACTGGCGAAGAATTAGACACAACAAACTCGGCCCATGACACAGTTAAACTTCTACATGGAGCAAATTTTGGAGGTGGGCTAAACCTCTTTGGAGGTTTTACTCCTGAACTTGAACAGTCTATTCGAAATCTTTTACAAGCAAAGTCAATATCCTCTCTTGAGTATGAATGCCCGGACTATGGTGCACTCCTAATTAAACGTAAGGATGTAAAAGACAAAGAGTTGTGTGAACATTTGAGTGATAGACTTCGTGATATTCCAGTGATAGACTCTCACCACTACAATCTAGAGCACTTAGCAATTGGTGATAGTCACACTGCAGCATACTCTCCATCAAAGTCGGCTGTAATTAAAAGAGATGGAACAACTCTTAATTCTCAGATAAAATCTGATTTTGAATATATAAGAGGCCATTTAGAGAAAGGAAACTACAAGAGTATTACTATCTCTCTTGGCAATATTGATATACGCCATCATGTAGTGAGATTGAATGCAGACTATAAGCAAATGCTAAAACAATTAGACACTTTCGGTCGGAGTCTCGGAATACCAGTCGAGTATTCAGCTCCATGGCCAATTGAATATGAAGGAAGACGTCTTCCTAAATCTGGGTTTTATAAAGGTCAACCGTTTTGGGGATCTCTCGAAGAACGCCGTAAAGTTGTATCAAATTGGAAGACTGAAATGTTACAATTAGGCATGGACGTCGTTTTACCCCCAGAACATTGGTATGACATAGATCCTGAGCAATACGCAAAGGACTTTATGGAATACAGAGGCTCAGTTCATCTTAGCCCTAAATATTACCGCCGATATTGTCAATGGGAAAATGAATTACCTGCGACTACCCTCGACGATTTTTATCACTAATACGGAGAAATTATGTCAGATTTAATGTCAAAGTTAAAGAAGAACAGTAGAGTTAAAGATACTGAAATCTTAACAGATTCAAAGATCTTCACGAACAAAGATATGATTACAACTGATGTTCCTATGCTAAACGTAGCTTTAGGTGGAGAATTAAATGGAGGACTTACTCCAGGTTTAACTGTTTTTGCCGGACCTTCTAAGCACTATAAAACAAATATGTCACTTAAAATTGTATCTTCATACATGAAAAAATATCCAGAATCTATTCTATTATTTTATGATTCTGAATTTGGTTCACCCGAGAAATACTTCGAGTCTTTTGAGATTGACACTTCTCGGGTACTTCATACACCGATCAAGCATGTCGAAGAACTTAAATTTGATTTGTCGAATCAGCTTGAAGAAATTAGTAGAGGCGATAAGGTAATCATTCTAATTGATTCGATCGGAAACTTAGCTTCTAAGAAAGAACTCGAAGATGCTTTAAATGAAAAGTCTGTAGCTGATATGTCTAGAGCAAAAGCCTTAAAAAGCTTATTTAGAATGACTACACCATATCTTGCTTTAAAAGATATTCCACTTATTGCAATCAACCATACATACCAAGAAATGGGACTTTACCCGAAAGCTGTGGTTAGTGGCGGATGTGTTGTTGAAGGAACTAAGATTCAAACCCCTCAAGGGGTAGTTGAAATCCAGAATATTAGACCTGGAGATGTTATCTTAACGCAATACGGAGATAAGGAAGTTAAAGAGGTATGGAATCCTGACACCCTAGATGAAGGTACACCTGAGTGCTATGAAATCGAGTTTGAGGATGGCTACAAAGTTACCTGTAGTGAAAACCATAAATTCATAGTTGATGGCGAATGGGTTATGGCAAAAGATTTGGTTATTGGTATGGATTGCGAGTCTTTAAATACGTAATTAAATGAATAGTGGAGTTCTTAAAATGTATAAATATACTATACAACTAATTAAGGACTCCACTATGGATTATTTAAAAATTTATAACGATTTAATAAGCAAAAGAAAAATGGTTCCATCTGAAGAAGATTATACTGAACGTCACCACATTATACCTAAATGTATGGGTGGCCTAGATGATGAAGATAATTTAGTCAGGCTTTCAGCAAGGGAACATTTCATTGCCCACAAATTGTTATATAGACACTATAAAACTTCTAAGTTAGCACATGCTTGGTTTATGATGACGGCTACTAGCTCTAATCAAAATAGATTCATAACTAGTTCCCAATATGAATCTGCTAGGAAAGCCCATAGCAAAGCATTATCTGAAAGTATGAAAGGTGAAGGTAACAATTTTCATGGAAAAACTCATACTGAAGAAACAAAAAGGAAAATAAGCTTAGCAAATAAAGGGAAAAAGAGATCTAAAGAAGTTATTGAAAATTGGGTAGAAAAGGTTGCCAAAAAACCAAAAAGCGCCGAACATAGGGCTAAAATATCTAGAAAAAATACAGTCATGTTAAAATCATTAGAGACTAATGAAGTTATTCGAGTCCATAAAGATGAGTTAATAAACTATGATTTGAGAATCTGGGTTAACCCGATAAAGCACAAATTTATCAAAAATGGAACTTCAAAAAATAACACAATATGGATAACAGACGGAGTTAAAAATAAAAAAATTGCTTTAGGCATAGAAATAGAGGCAGGCTGGAAAGAAGGTAGAACAATGACATCTTTAAATAAAAAAGTTTTTATAGAGGGAGTTACTTATGATAGTATAAAAGATGCAATTGCAAAAGGTGGAGTTTCAAGGTCAATTTTATATAAAAGGTTAACCTCAGATGATTGGCCTGAATGGAAGAGACTCTAATGAAAAATTTATCATCAAGTGAATTCGATAGATGTATTTCCTTTGCTATAGATTTACATAAACGAGGTTTAGGGCTAGATAAGTCAGTGATGTGTTTAGCAGAAAAAATATACACTAGTAGAAAAAAAGAAGGTACAGAAGATGAAAATAAAAACAGTAAAAAGCGTTGGTAAATTGCCAGTATTTGACTTAACTGTGGACAGTGAGTGTTATGATGAACAGCAATATGCGCTAGAGAACGGAGTAATAAGCCATAATACGGGGATTTATTACTCCGCAAATCAGATTTTCATTATGGGAAGACAGCAAGAAAAGCAAGGTCAGGAAGTTATTGGATACAATTTTATTATTAATGTGGAGAAATCTCGTTTTGTTAAAGAAAAATCGAAAATACCAATTTCAGTCACTTGGGATGGTGGTATTGACCGCTATTCTGGTCTACTTGACGTTGCCCTTGCTGGTGGTTTTGTTATTAAGCCATCTAATGGTTGGTATGCTGCAGTGGATAAAAGCACTGGCGAAGAAGGTAAAAAACACCGCATTAAGGATTTGGGTTCAGACTTTTGGGAGCCGATCTTAAGTAATCCAGAATTTGAAAAGTTCCTTAGACACCAATATATGGTTGGATATAAGGCCGAACTTTCTGAAGATTTTATTGTAGAACAATCTTAACTTATTAATTAATTGAGGGAAAATATTATGAGAACTTACCCAACTTTGACAAATCCAGATAGCACAACTTATTGGATTAAACAAGCTCACAATGGAAAAGGTTATAGAATCTTTACTGAAGAGCACCTCGTAAGAAAGATTGAAGATGGCACTATTAAAGCAGAAGATCAAATTCAGCTCGCTCGTATTGTCTATAACAACGCAACAAAATAATCATTTACACTATCACATGGATGTGATATAATGTATCTTTAAAGGAGATTATAGTATGTCAAGTGTTGTAATTACAAACCTACTATGTAAAGTGTATTACAGTAAAAGTAAAACTGTTGGCGTTAGGCAATGTAAAACTTTTAATACAGTTGAGCGGGCAGAAGCTTTTGCTCGCACTACCGCCCGTACTTGCTCTGATGTTGTGATGAAAACTGAAACAACGATGAGAAAATGCGAAAGTAAAACCTTTACTCATCCTAGTCTTAAGTAAATAATTATGTTTGAACTAACAGTATTTAAAAACGTATATGACAATAAGACTCACCGATATATGAGTTTTGAAGACTGGAATAAATTTTCATCGTTTATTAAAAGCCTATCCGAAAAAAAATACTCAAGTAAAACTGATGCGTGTCTAATTTCACCGGCAGTTTACCAACACAATAAGAGTAGGTCAAATAAGCATGTATTACATTGGGGTAAATGGGCAGCCCTTGACGTCGATGACATTGAAATAGATGGAGATAAATTGTATGATGAACTTTATAGTAGGTTTGGTCGTTGGTCTTGTGTGTGCTATAGTACTGCTTCAAGCACACATTCAACGCCGAAACTCAGAGTTGTCTTTGAGCTTGCAGAACGTGTTGAAGCAGATCAAATCCGACAGTTATGGTGGGCACTCAATTCAGAATCTAAATCTGTCGGAGATAAACAGACTAAAGACCTTTCCAGAATGTATTACGTTCCAGGAAATTATAACAACGCTTTCAATTTTTACTACAATTTTACTAGTGATAATGTTATTGATCCTAATGCCCTTATAAAAAAGTTTCCTATGCCTGAAAAGAAGACTAACAACTTATTTGATAGGCTTCCGGAAGATATGCAGAAGGCTATACTTGAACATCGAAAGAGTAGTCTTAATAATACAAGCTACAAGTGGAATTCTTATGCAGATTGTCCATTCCTCAGCAAAAGGATGCTTAGTAAGTTTAAAGAAACTACTATCTCAAAAGATAGCGGAAGGTATCACACGATGTACTCTCTTATGGTAAATATCGCGTCTAATGCTATAAGGTCAGGATATCCAATAACTCCAAATGAAATCGCCTATATGTGCAGGCAATTAGACTTAGACACTGGAAACCGATACGAAAGCCGGCCGTTTGAGGTAGAAGCTGAAAGAGCGATTTCTTATTCTTTCTCAAATAATTTATAAAATAAACGTGTACAATCAACTAACTTTTTGATATAATAGTATGTTAGATTATAGTAATAGGACTGATATAATGAAAATTGATTATCTGTATGATAATGCAACAGAATCAAGCACTCAAGTGATCTATATTAACGGCGGAGAGTTTGAAGGTGTTCGCTTTAGGTACACTAATGTGAAAGTAAATGAAAACTCTGAATCGCTTGAATATAGTATGGAAGTGTTAGATGAAAAACATGAGCAATTATTGGAAAGCCAAGATTTCCAATTTGTAACCTCAGAAATTTTAACTGATATTATAACAACCTCTTACAACAATCCCAAACAAGGACAATGATGAAAGAAGTCGAATTAGAGTCTTTGATACTAAAAGAAATCCTTTCAAATAAAGATTTTATGCGCAAAGTAATACCCTTCGTGCAAAAGGATTATTTTAATGGAACACAACGCATTGTATTCAATCAGATTGTAGAATTTGTAACAAAATATAATAAAGCTCCGACTCTTGAGGCTTTATCTATTGAAATACAGAACGAATCGATTAACGACGACCAATACGTTGACGCAGCAGAAATGCTTTCTGAAATGTCAGAGATGGATTCAAGTTCCAACCCGGAATGGCTGTACGAGACTACAGAAAAGTGGTGTCAGGACCGAGCGATACACAACGCTATCATGGAATCGATTACTATCATTGACGGAAAACACCAAGAACTTTCTAATGGAGCTATACCAGAGCTATTACAAAAGGCTTTATCTGTATCATTCGATTCTAACGTAGGTCACGATTACTTTGATGATGCTGAAGCTCGACATGAATACTATAACAGGGAATCAGTAAAGACTCCATTTGATTTAGAATACTTTAATAAAATAACTGAAGGTGGAGTTGAACCTGGAACACTTAACGTTATACTCGCAGGAACTGGTGTAGGAAAATCTTTAACAATGTGCCATTTCGCTGCAGCCAATATAAGTGAAGGTAAGAATGTATTATACCTCACTATGGAAATGGCGGAAGAGAAGATATCTGAGCGTGTAGATGCTAATTTGATGAATGTAAATATAAATCAAATTAAAGGTTTGAGTAAAACTAATTTTATGTCTAAGATTGCTTCTGTCATAAAAAGATTGACCAAATCTCATGGTAAGCTTATAGTTAAACAATACCCGACTGGCACTCCTCATGTTGGACATTTTAGAGCTTTACTAAATGAGCTTCAGCTTAAAAAGAATTTTAAGCCGGATATAATTTACATCGATTACCTAAACATATGTTCATCTTCTAGGATGAAGATGGGTGGAGCGGTCAACACGTATTCTTTAGTAAAGTCCATAGCTGAAGAAGTGCGAGGTCTAGCAATTGAATTTCAAGTTCCTATCTTTAGTGCAACCCAAACTACTCGATCAGGATTTAGTAACTCGGATGTTGCTATGGAAGACATTTCAGAGTCTTTCGGTCTAGCTCATACTGCTGATATGCTTTTTGCCATGATAGTAAATGATGAGTTACGCGAATTAAACCAAATTCTTGTAAAGCAATTGAAGAACCGATACTCTGATGCTGGTGAAAATACAAGGTTTATTATAGGAGTCGATCGACCTAAAATGAAATTGTATGATGTCGATGACAGCGCACAAGACGTAATTGGGTCTAATGGTAAAGATGAAGACACCGGACCAGCAAATAGATTCGGTATGAGAGAAACACCAGACTTCACTAACATAGAGATTTAAGAGATGATAGAAGCTATACTTGCAGTTGACGATTTAGGTGGAATTGGAAAAGGTAGAACTCTTCCATGGAGCTATAATCCAGAGGACATGACTAGATTTAAGACCCTTACTTCAGGAAAAACTGTAGTTATGGGAAGAAATACCTGGAATGACCCTCTTTTTCCTAAACCACTGAAAGGTAGAAGAACTGCGGTTATAACTTCTTCATCAGCGAACTTAGTACAATCTGACTTATGTGATTTCATATTACCAAGCGCCTTAGACTCTACAACAACGGAAATTGAGAAAGAAATATTGCTATTAGAAGATATTTTTAACAATATAGTTCTTATCGGTGGCGCCAAAATCTATAATGATTTTCTTCATTTAGCTAAGTACATACACATTACTAGAATCTACGGAGACTACAATTGTGATACTAAAGTGAATCTAGATATCCTTTCAAAATATAAATTGATCGGAGAAAGAGAGTTCGATAATATGAAATTTGAAACATACCTTAAAGATAATAAAATTTAGTTATAAAAATCTCATGCTTATTCCAAATTAATCTAATAATGTTGTTTACATCTTGGCCCAGTTTGATATAATAGTACCATAAATTGATTGGAGAGATATATTATGAAATTTACACTTTATGTTGGTTCAAACAAAGCTACTTCACAAATCGTTGATGAAGGTTATAACTCAGGCCTTTTAAGCGAGTTCAAACTAGATCGTACAGTCTCTATTCCAAAATCTACTAAAGATTTTAAAGACTCTATGATAGATCTTTTAGCTGAAAATGGGTTTAACGCTATCATCGCGGAAGACACTCAAAGCGAAAAGTTCTTTTTAATCTACGAAGATTTCGGTGGTATTACTAAGTTTACTAAAATCGAACCGTTTCTTTATCCTTACGCCTAATAGCGGAGTCCATAATGATCATCGCATACGGATCAGATTTACATTTTGAGTTCGGGGGAACAGGCTTAGTCGAAGCAGTCTCTTCAGTCGACGCCGATGTTTTGGTGCTCGCTGGAGATATTGCTACGGAAAAAGACTATAGCCGAATGGCTAATCTAGACAGTCCGAAAGGAAAGCTTCTTAGGGATTTCTTTGATGCTGCTTCAGCTAATTTTAAAGCAGTAATAGTAATCGCAGGAAACCATGAATATTATGGCAGTACTTTAGGGAAAGCTGACAGTAAAATTAGAAGCACCTTAGACTCCCTATACTCTAATGTCCATTTTCTCCAAAACGAGATTTATGAATGGGAAGATGTCTCATTTTATGGAACTACTATGTGGACTCCGATGGCAGACCACAATCCAGTATACCGCAATGATATCCATTTTGGAATGAATGATTTTAAACGCATTCGCCTAGGGTATAACGAGAACTATCGAAAAATAACTCCGAATGATGTAGCTGGATTACATAGGCAATCAATACGAGATTACGTAGAGTGGTCATCTAAGATATTACAAAGTCGAAAGGTAGTGTTAGTGCAACACCACGCTCCTACAAAACTTTCTATAGCTGACACGTTTAAAGGAAGCAGATATAATGATGCTTATTACAGTGAGTATCTTGAAAGAATCTTAAGTTATGATGAATTCGGCAAATTACCGGATATTATAATTCATGGCCATATCCATACTCAATCTTCTTATGATTTCAACGGAGTTAGAGTTTTAGCAAATCCTCGTGGTTATGAAAAACATGAAGCCTCGGCTGATAATTTTAAATTCGAACTGGAGGTAATATGATATACGTTGACATGAAAACATATTCGAATGGCAGGAAAAAGAAGTATGACGCTTATAATAAACCTAAAACTCAAATAAAGAGCCAAGGAACTCTGAATTGGTCATTCACTTCTCCTCGAAAAACTAGCAGCACGATTAAATCTCTTACAACTAAAGAGACTCATACTCAGAAGGTAGAACCTCAAAGATATACCGGATCTTTAATTAAAGGTATTTCGACAATGCACAAAAGCAATGCTGTTCCTGTAATTAACGAAGAAGAAATGAAAGATCATGCGGCTATGAGGAGATAATTATGGTCACAAAGAAACATATTCAGCAATTAGCAGCAAAGGCTGGACTCGAAGTGACATATGATTATAACCCAGCTCGCTCACGCTATGAAGCATCTATTGGATCCCAGCATTTCCGTTCATTAGCAGAATGCCGCGACTACCTCATTATTGAAAGACACTTGGAGCAATCAGAATGAAGCCTTTATTTCAACAGCAATGCGAAGCACTGGTTAAGACACTTACTAAAGCGAAAGCAAATGAAGCTAATACCCTATACATGTATACTTGGATAAACGACGTACAACCGTGCGGCACTGCCGCTTGCGTTTGCGGTTATCAAGCGCTATCAAATGACTTGAGGTTATTCAAGGGAGCTATGAAAACTGTCGAGTGTAGCGGAGACTATTACGATATAGCGACAGCCATATCCGATAGCATAGATATTAGCTGTGAAGAGTTTTTTGGCAATGACGATTTAGCCATGAGCATTTACGTGCAAACATCCCACGAACGCCTTCTCTACGCTAGAAGAGCACGCTTCGTAGATGAAGAAACCCAAACCCTACTATCCTTTAAACACCTTACAAGCGACGAACCAACAATTGATGCTGCGATTGAGTACATTGAGTTCGTGATTGAAAAGTGTAAGGAGTGGGTGCAACTAGAAAGGGCAGCGCGGCCGCTTATACTACCAAGTCAGACTACTCAATAGAATATCTCATGTTTGTTGTTGAATTATGTGAAAATAAACGTTTACTTTTGCAGAGAACATGATATAATAGTACCTTAAATTGATGAAGGAAATACATTATGAAACCACTTTTCCAAAGACAATGCGAAGCGCTCGTCGCCGCGCTTACTAAAGCGAAAGCAGTCGACGGCGCAAGGCTGAGCATGAGCAGTTGGGTAAGTAGCTTGCACTCTTGCGGCACTGCGGCTTGCGTATGTGGCTATCAAGCGCTGACGGAAGACCTAAGTTTGTTTGACGTGGCGGCCGAATATGCAGGAGATTACGAAAGTGTAGCCACAAATATATCTGAGGATTTAGAGAATAGTTGCCACCAGCTTTTTGGTTATACCTATTTAGCAGCTAGCATTTATGCGGGAACCGATAAAAGCCGCATTTACTTCGCACTAAACGCCATGGTCGCTGACAAAGAAACGTTAGAAACCTTCAAGCACCTGACATCTGAAAACCCATCACTTGACGATGCGATAACTTACATTGAGTTCGTGATTGAAAAGTGCAGGGAGGAAGCCGCATGAAGCCTTTATTTCAACAGCAATGCGAAGCACTGGTTAAGACGCTTACTAAAGCGAAAGCAAATGAAGATAATATTTTGCACATGTATACTTGGGTAGATGAACACCACTCTTGCGGCACTGCAGCTTGTGTTTGTGGTTATCAGGCACTTTCAAATGACCTCAGTTTGTTTATGGAAGCCACAACATATTCAGGAATTCACGAAGATATAGCTAACAATATAACCTATGACTTGGATAATAGTTGTTACGACCTTTTCGGTAATAAGCATGCATCTGCAAGTATTTATAGTGCACACCACTGCGGCCGCCTCAACCACGCGCAATACGCAGAAGTCGCAGACGAGAAAACACTCAGGACCTTTAAACACCTTACACGCCCCAAACCATCACTTGATGATGCGATTGAGTATATCAACTTCGTTATCCAGAAATGCTAGGAGAAAACCGCATGAAAAACCAAGAATTCAAACAGATGGTAACCAATGCTATTGACGCTTTAGAGCAGCAAGGAAAAGAGTGCTTAAATTACGATGGACAATGCAAATATCTCAATGAAAATGGGATGTGCTGTATCGTTGGGCATATGATGCCGGATAATAAAACAAGAGAAGACGCCGACCTGGAGTCAGAGTTGGGTAGAGACAGCTGTATCATAGCATTGAGTAACATTGCTTTTTCATGGTGCATGCAGTTTACCGATGACCAAATCTTACTATTAAGTAAACTACAATATATTCATGATACACCACCCGACGAATACTTTACCTTTGAAAACCGTATCACTCATATGCGTAACTTAGCCGAAAAACTTTCTACGGAGAATAATGTATGAAAACCTGGTTAATCATTAATGTAACGAACTTTGCTTTGCTCATGCTACTCGAGCTGCTAACAAATATGGAGCTTGTCCATCTTGACGACTTAGCAACTGTCGTCGTAACGCTTAACGTCATAGCTTTAATTGTTTCGTGGGCAGTGTACCTTTCAGTATTATTCTGGGGAGAGCAATTGTTATGAGTGATTTAGAGGAACGGTACGTCGACAAATTTGGTGAAACTTCTGAAGATTACTATGTGTTCGATAACCATGCCAATGAGTTTTTATTGGTGAGCCAAACTGCCAAAGCGCTGAACGAGAAAGACAAACGCATTGCAGAGTTGGAGCGTGGATGGATTAGTGTTGAAGATAGGTTGCCAGATGTAGGTGTTAACGTACTTATTTATTGCGCTAATTGTCCTAAAGGTTTAATCGAAAACAAGCATTATAGTGGTTGGTATTTAAACCTGCCGATTAAACAAGGTGCTGTTTATAAAGCACTAACTGGATTACGTTGGCACTCAACTTGTACACCTCCCGATAGCTGCTTCGGTTTTTTCGGTGATGAAGGTGTAGTAAGCCACTGGATGCCACTGCCAGAACCACCAAAGGGGATAAGTGATGAGTGATTTAAGTAAGTGGGTAATTGAACTTTATCAAACAGGTACAGATAGTCGCGCTTTTTTTGAGGTTATGGCTACAAGCTACGACGTCGCAGAAGGGATAGGGCAAACCTTTATGGCAAATATGCCAGAGGTTTATTTAGACCTACGTGACGGTTATGGTGAACGTGAAATGTTCTGGAATGTTTCTGTTGAAGAGGCTTCAAGTGATGAATAACAATCAATCTAAGAAACAGAGGGCTATCCAGCATAACAAAGAACGCCTAGAGCGTTTAGCCCTTGAGAAAGACAAACGCGATAATCCTAAAAAGTACGAGCTTCCGAGAAATGAAGGCGCTGAACGACGGGCACGCGAATGGCAAGCAATAACGATATTAGGTGGAGTGCAAAAGCTATCTGGATTAAAGGAGAGTAAGTGATGGGATATATAATAGTATTTTGTTGGGGAGCGACTGTCGCCTTGGGAGCGACTGTCGCCTTGTTAGGAGCTTCTTATATAGACAGGAATTTTGAATCACAAAAAGAAGATGTTGACGCTTCGATAAAAATTTGTGAAGCCTTAGACTCAAAACCAGTGTCTTTAGATCAATACTCGGTAACTTGTGAAAATGGTATGGAGGTAAGTTTTGAATAACAGACTACATAAACCCCCTATTCATATACTTGATTCTTACTCTATCCCTTATCATATGGACAATATAAAAAGGCACCTTTCTTACTGTATTCATAAAAAAGAAACGACATTAACTCTTTTTACGAAAGACCATAAAAAAGTAGTAAAAATATCGGACGAAGATTTTAGTAAGTTAGGAATTCCTGAAAGTTACAATTGGGAAATGTATAGGAAAAAAGAGTGGCAAAAAGAATTAGAAACTTTGTATAAGAATATGGGGGATTAAAATTAATTTGAAAAAAGTCAAAATAAACGTTTACTTTCGCTGAGATCTGTATATAATAGTACCATAAATTGATGAAGGAAATATTATTATGACACAAGAAATCGGCTCTATCGTTAACCACGTCTACTCTCAGTCTAAGTCATTCCCAGAAGTTGGAGAAGGGGCAACTATGGGTAGTTGGTCAGATCGTTATGCGGCAACAGTAGTTGAAGTCTTTGAGAAAGGAGTTTATACTTACGCCGGAGTTCAAGAAGATTTTTCTAAAATAGTAAGTGATGGCGGAATTCACGGTATACAAGCATATGAATATACTCCAAATCCTGATGCATTTATTGACTTCTGGAGAAGTAAAGATGGAACTAAATGGGAAAGATGTGTACAAAATGCTGAAACTGGTAGGTGGGTAAAACGCTCTTATGGTAGCATATATTTTGGCCGAAGAGATTCGTATTATGACCCTCATTTTTAAGGAGCATTAAAGTTTAGTGAAAACTATACCGAAGCAAGCAATCATAGATTTTATTGATGATAAGTCTAGAGAATTTGGAAGTATGATGGATCTAAAAACCTGCCAAAGGATTTTAGATTTCATTGAATTATATGAAATTGAAAAGGAAACAAAATAGTGAAATTTATTTTATGGCTAATAGGATATATTCTAGGATATATAATAGGAGTCAACACAACAAGTTCATTAAACGTCTTAGCTGTAGGTATTACATGCGCTATAGTGTATTGTGCGTTTGATTTTTTTAAGTATGAATATCGACACAAATATAGGAAAAATAAAGTATGAAAAAAGTTTTAACCGCAGTAAGTCTAGCTGCATTGCTAGTTTCTTTCGAAGCCACTGCTCAAAGTTCCATTGAACAAGATCTGTCTTCTATTTGTGAAATAGTCTCGGCTGATGACAAGTCACAACTTCGAAGAAAACTTAATAAAGTTAAATCTAAACATAGTTTAAAGTTTGCTGACTACTATGACGGCATTACTTGTGGAAATAACTCTTTGATGATGTATGCCGATAATAACGGTTCCTTAGACGTTTTAGAGCTCATGACTAAAAAAGTTAGCCGTGTAATGGCAGCAAAAGAGTTAGAGTCTTGGTCAGGTTCAGCAATTGGACGAGGCCTCTTAGAAGAAAGAGTCCACTAAATGATTCAATATAAAGAGCTGGTACAAAATGTACTAGAATATGGAAATTATACGATTGACCGCACCGGTGTTGGGACTCTCTCAACATTCGGTGAAAAGATGACTTTTGACTTGAATGATGGCTTTCCGGCACTCACTCTAAAGAAGCTTGCGTGGAAATCTGTAGTGTCAGAATTGCTTTGGTTCCTCGAAGGTTCAGATAATGAAAGGCGCTTAGCTGAGATTCACTATCAAAAGCCTAAAGAAGAACTGATTGGCAAAAAGACGATATGGACTGCAAATGCCGATAAACAAGGCCAAGACTTAGGTTATCGCAATAATGATTTAGTAAAAGAATTAGGTCCAGTCTACGGAGCACAGTGGAGAAACTGGTATAATGGCCAGTTTGATGAGAGGCATGATCAAATCCTAAACCTTATCGATTCTCTTAAGTATGATCCATACTCCCGCCGTCATATTCTCACAGCTTGGAACGTTGGTGAAATAGATGATATGGCTCTCCCTCCATGTCATATGATGTGCCAATTTTATGTGCGCGAAGGTAAACTTTCATGCCAACTATATCAGCGTTCGGCAGATATCTTTCTTGGTATACCGTTCAATATTGCAAGCTATGCGTTACTTACCCATATTTTGGCTAAAATAGTAGGGTTAGGTGTTGGTAAATTTGTTCATGTAATTGGTGATGCTCACATTTATACAAATCATGTAGATCAGTGTATTCATATGCTTGAATTAGATTCTTACGATCTTCCAAAGCTAGCTCTTCCTGAATTTAATTGTATCGAAAAAGTGATAGGAAAGTCACCAGACGACTTTAAATTGGAAAATTATGAATCACATCCCCACCTGTTTGGAGAAATGGCTACATGATATATGATATAGTCTTTTGGGTAGTCTTTTGGGTAGTATGGTTGAGTTTTATAATCATGTGTTGTTATAAAACATGGAGGAAATCTTTTAGAAAAGGAGTAGTCGCTGGAGTAGAGTCGGTATCTCAAGCCACTGGAGTAAGAATTCTTGCGGCTAAAGACGATGCTTTTAGAGAAGGAGCTCAATGCATTTATAACTATTTGATAGAAAAAGATTGTTGGCCAAAACATTTAGAGTTTAAAATTGAAGATAATAGTATTGTGATATACGATGATTCTATAGATGAATAAATAGTATAGAAAGTATTATTTATTTTACTTTCCTTATAAATTGATTTATAATGATCCTGTTATAAATTATAGAGGAAAAAATTATGGCTAAACTTTGGTTGGGCTTCAATCACGTACCAAGCAATACAAACAAAACTTTACTGAACGTCCTTAAACAGATGGAAAAGGCTGTTAAGGATGATTCGGTATTTGTGTATATAGATGACAAATATGACTTCGTAAAAGGTAGCTCTACATTAGAAATTAAAGTTACTAATAAAGCCGTAGTTGAAACCATCAAAAAGGCTACTCCTAAATTAAAGTGGAAAGCTAAGGGTACTGATGTATCTTCCACTGATATTGTAAGAATCAAAATACACCCATCAGGTGGAATTAGAGGGACAGGAAAATTACCTCGTAAAGGAGAAGCCCTCACAATTCCAAGCACATCCCAACAAGAACAAGGATCAATTGAGTTCTTAAAAGTTGCTCTTAAAAGTGGAAAAGAACCTACCCTAAAATACATCAATGACATTGTAGGATACCCTTTCGGTCAAGATTGGTACCACAACTTTAAAGAGCAGTGGCATGCCTTCAAGAAAAATCATCATAAGATTACAGAACTCCGTAATGCAGAAATATATCTAGACAGCGGAAAAAACGACTCGAACGTTCTACTAGAACTCGCTAAAAAATTCGGACTTAAAGATTTAAAAGATAACTGGAACCCTGCAGATATATGGATAATGAGGCTTAAACGTAGTCAAATCCTTTCTCAGACTAAAGATATAAAAGACTTAAAACAGTTTAACTCCTGGCTAGAAGAAAAGTTTTATTCAAACCACATAGTCGGAGTTTCTCTTAAAAAGGTAGATAAGACTGGTAAGTACTCAGTAGTCTCTGCTAAAGACATCCCGTTCGTAGAATTTGAGCCAAAAAGAGCTCTATTTGACCCCTTTAAAAAGAATTTTATACTTGAAACAAAGGGATCTCAATCAGGATTTAACCTTCGAGTTGGATATAAAGCTGGATCAGTTACATCTGAAAGTAAGATAAATATATTCATAGAAGGCAGACAAGCCGGATCTAAAGTTCAACTTGGCGGTGTATCAACTGCGTTGTTTAAGCAATTATCTAAAGATCTAGGATTTGAAATACCGAAAGATAAGGCAAAGCTCTTAAAAGATCCTTTACCATATTTAAACGAAGCTTTACCGAGACTCAAATCATTATCTTGGGTAGAATGTAAAGATATTGAAATGCCTGATGAAGATCTAGCCCTTAAAGCAGGGGCTTTTCTTACGTATTACCTGGATATTTTTTCAT
>Ga0181377_1000317_pt1 | contig 18612 bp, 36 predicted proteins | sample LowvirmetaG_9_FD_130160 | JGI IMG/M metagenome (GOLD analysis project Ga0181377, IMG submission 130160) | Marine viral communities from the Subarctic Pacific Ocean - Lowphox_13 viral metaG | ecosystem: Environmental > Aquatic > Marine > Oceanic | place: Subarctic Pacific Ocean | collected...
CTTGCTATTTTCACTAGCGTACTTGACACCCATAATAGTGCCTATTATACTGAAAGAGTTTGTTAATAATATACCCAGTAAATTTGACCACGTATTTCCAATGAGCGTTGTGTCAACACCAGAGCCTTTTGTATACAATGCAACCATATATAAAATAGTTGTCATTACTCCTACACTAACAATTATCCAGAGTGCAACGTTAACAATGTTACCAATCAGTTCAAATTGAGTTTTCTTTTGCATAAGATCTAGGTCATTTAGTGCTGATTCTTTTGCACCTTCTGCCTGTTCTAGGGCTTCCTTGAGCTCTAACATCAGTGACTCATTTTCTTCGGCTTTTGCTGCCAATTGTTTGTTCTGATCTTGTACTTGCCTTGTGATCTCTAAACGCTTCTTTCTGGTTTCGCTATCCTTTTCTTTTGCTTCCTTTAAATACTTTTTAAACTCTTCGTTGTCTGTCTTGATAATTTTTATGATGTTACCTTCAAGGTACACGCGTCTTTCTTTAGCAAGATTTAAAAGTTGTTGTATGTCTTCTTTGCTAAAATTCATTTGTAAACTTTAAAATTACCTGTTCTATCAACATAGCTGCTGTAATCTTTTTTAAACTCTTCTAAGCGAGGTTCAATATCATCTGACTTAACAATCCAAAACTGTGCACCAGCTTGAACAGCCTTGGCTATTTCTTCACTGTCTGCTGAAGAAGATATAATACCGATAACTACACCGTTACCATACTCAAAATTAATCTTACGAATTAATTCAATACCGTTAAATGATGAACCTATAATATTTAAGTCAACAAAAACGCAGTCCGGTTTCTTTTCTGGTGTAGACTTCCACGCATCAAATAACCTAGCAGCCTCGTCAGCAGAATCAATCGATTCTAAGTTAAGTGTTATATCCAAAAGACTGCAGGCGTCTTCAAACACCAGATGAAATAAAGACTCATCGTCTACTAGTAAAATTGAATTAATCATTTCCATTTTGAATGTCCACCTTTATCATTGTTCCTTGATCTAGCTTTTGTGCAGAGACTGTGAACCTATGTTCTTTAAGTATGGCGACACAAATGTTTAATCCCAGTCCAGTGCCAATTTCTTTTTGGTTTTTTCTACGCGTGTAAGGCTTGCAAAGATTTCGAAACTCTTCAGCAGATAATCCACGACCATTGTCAATGACAGCGATAGTATTTGTGTCTAACATCTCTACTCTTACAACTTTAGTAATGCTGTCATTATATTTTAACCCGTTTCTTATTAAGTTATCAATTGCTGTGCAGAATAATGACTCATTTACACTTAGTGATGGCAAATCATCTGAGATAACCACTTGATCTTTATAGCAAGTTCGCTTAAGATATTTTTCAAGAATCTCACCTATGTCAACGAACTCTAGTTTAAGTTTTGCATCTTTCCTTACAAGATTAGTAAATTCATAAACACCTTTATAGACTTGTTGCGAATGAATAAGTCCTTCCTTGAGTAGACGAAGAGGTGACTCTAGTTTAAGCTCCTCAATAGTTTCTTCATTTAATCTTCGCTCTAAAGACTTGATACCTCTCGGGATATACGTGTTTAAACCGCTGTGCATGTCATGACGAAGTATTTTTGCAGCATGCTCCAAGTACGTATTCTTCTCTAGAACTTCTTTTAAAAGCTCTTTTTCGCTATTTTTGACGCTATGCAAAAAGTCTTTTGTAAAAACATAAAATGGGAAAGACAGCAGTATAACACAAGTATAGTCAAAAAGCACAATATTGTAGCTTGGATGATAAATCCCAAAGACAACTAAGCTTTGTATTATAAATAGGCTTGCCATTATGAGTAAAGAAATAACAAGACATACCTTTGATCGATTGCTAATTTTTTCAGTCAGTATATAAAAAAACTTAAGCTTATTGACAAATATTTCGTAGCTCATTTATTTTACCTTCACCCTTATCTCAGTTCCACACTCAAGCTTTTCAACAGAGACTTTAAATCCATGTTCTTCGAGTATTGAATTTGCGATATTTATTCCTAAACCTTGTGGTTTGTGATCACTTACTTCTTCTCTCATATAAGGCATACATTGCATGTCATATTCCATTTGAGTCATACCAGCACCGTTGTCTTTAATAACAACTTCATTATTGTCATTCATGAACAGCTCTATTTTTGGTAAAACGTTTTTATTGTATTTAATACCATTCTTAATAAAATTATCAATGGCAATTGTAAATAAGGTGCTGTTTATATTTAACTCGCACAAGTCTTTTACTACTACCTTATCCTTGTAAGACGTCGCACTTAAATGCGTTCTTAAGACTTTTGCTGCATCTAATAACTCTACTTTAAACTCTGGTTTTCTTTTGACGAGATTAGTAAATTCATAAACACCTTTATAGACTTTTTGAGAATGACTAAGTCCTTCTTGTAAGAGTCTCAGACTTAAAGATAAGTTATAATCATCAATAACTTTTTGGGGTAATTTGCTTAAAAGAATAGACAAACCTCTCGGGATATACGTATTAATCCCACTATGCATATCGTGCCTAATAATTCTAGCAGTGTGTTCAAGATAGATGCTTTTTTGCTGCAATAAGTTTTTGTTTTTTATTTGCTCCGATACTTCGTTATCGATGTCAAAATAAGCTTTAAGCCACTCATCATACTTTGAATCATCTCCAGGCATCAGCATTCCAACCTGGTAGTGGGTTGGAACTTTTACACCGTTTTGTAGGCTAATAAACATCGTTGTTCTTTTAATTGATGCCAAAGAGATTTCTGGGTATTTATTCTCTAAATCAGAAGATATTGATTCTGAGTCTTTGTTTGCACAAATAAAAACAGGACAATGTTTTAACTCCATATAAGATTCTTTATTATAGTAATCTTTCGGCTCCCACTTCAAAGAAAACCACTCACCTTTTTTTGCTTTCATTTTTTGCCCTACAAAATACGCTTGTAAATATTTTCACAAATGGACAGTTGAATAATCTTTCTAAGCCGATTAGACCCCCAAGATTTTCCTTCTCTTAAGTCCTTCCTTAGGGATTTAATCTTACTGAGTAACTGTCTTTGATGTTCGTCAGGGTTTAAGTCAGAATCAGTAGACTTGAGATAATCTTCGATTCCTTTTTTTGTGACACTGTCAACAGGGTCACCAAATTTTGTACCATTGGTAGGCTCAAAGAATTTTCTTGGATCTTGCTTGTCTTCATAGTCTGGATCGATAAATGGTAAAAAATCTTCTTTTGTTGGGACGTGAGGTTTGCCTTTGAATTGTAAAGTCGTTTCTAAATCTTGAAAAACTCTCTGTCGATTTGGATAATTTGGCGGTGAACTAAATGACGCCGCAGTTCGCTCAGGATCAGATACTACTGTTGAATCTAAAAAGTCGTCTGTCATTTCAAAGTCACCTTCTAAGTCAAAAAGATTATTAAAATCTATTTGATCATCTGCAAGAGAAGGTGTTACTTCGCTGTTTAATACTTTTGTGGTTTCTAATCCCTCGTTTTTCTTACCAGCAAGATGAGAAAAACCTCTAGATAATTTATTCATGAAATCTCCTTCACTATAAATAATTATCTAGAGGCGTTGATTTTTATTGTTAAATTAGCCTTTAATAACTAAAAAATAAAAGATCGCAATCGTTAAAAATATATTATAAATCAACAAAAAGTTTGTGATGCTATATAAAAAATTCAACCTTGATTGCATTTTTATTTTTTCTTTTTTAAGCCTTAAAAACTTTAGATTATCGTAATTCTCAGAAGCATCAGCTTTTCTTGATTGATAATTTGTTATATCAATTATTTCTGGCTCATGAGTTTCTCGTGACATTACATTCTCCAAGTATCAACGATTCTTAAGTCTGCTGGTTTGTAGTAAAATAAGCGAGGGCTTCGATCATCATTTGGATGAGGCCAGTCTTTATCCCAAAGAATACATGCTGTTTTTAGCTCATTATTTCTGTATTGTAATTTAACAACCGTCCCTTTCCCATCTTTAATATACTTGTCGTTTCTGTTAAGTTTTACTCTATCTTTAATTTTCATTTTAATTCTCCAGGTAAAGCTCAGCAATTAAGCTGTCTATGTTGTTTGATAATTTTAAATATTGAATTGATTGTAATAAAATTGATGCGTTTTTAAGAAGAGTTTTTGCTTGCTCAATAACTTCATTTTCATTTAAACCAATTTCATTATAATCTTTAACATCAAAGATTACAAAGTTTTGGTATAAAAAATCATCATCGACGCCTAATCTTACAAGTTCAACCTCAAGCTGTCTTTTTACTTCTTCAAGAAAGTGATTATCGTTATTTGATGCTACTGGTGAGTCTGGTAATATTCTTAACATGATTATTATCTCTTATGAGGTTCAAGGTAGTCAAACCCTAGGAGTTCAAAGACTTCATTTTCAGTCTTTCCAGCAGCCAGGTTGTTGCCATCCTGATCGAAGAGACCGTGCTGACTCAATTTCAAGTCTCGAGATTTTGCAGCTTTACGGAGTTTAATATTATTCCATTTTGAACCTGTCCACATTAGTGTGCATGTTCCCCAAGTCTCTTGGGTTGCTTCATAGAACTCAACCTGGACACCATCATAAAGGATAGTTGTTTGCGGCTTTCCGTTCTTTTTAACACCGTAATTATCAACCAGCCACACTTTTAATAAATGTTCTTCTTCTCCGCCGTCGATAAACACGATGTCTAGATCACCACAATTCTTTTTGCCTCTTCGTGCTGACCCGCAAAGAGAGATCTGTGATGATTTGCTGAGCAAACTATTTTCTCGCAATATCTTTGCAAAAAGCATGTGTGCTTCTTCGTTTGTAATTTTATTTCCGTTTAAAGCTTTGCCACCCATTGTTTTCTCCTGTTCAAGAGGTTGCTGTTTAATTAACTTTATTATTATAACATATGTTTAATCAATATTGCATTAATGATTAAACTGGTGTTAATCTCCTTCATCAGAAGGCTTATCTTTGTTTGTACTATATGTTGAGCCATAACTGATCGGGTGGTCAATAGCAGCATCAAACATTCTTTTGAGAAGTTCTCTTCCAGAAATATTATCAATTCCTTCAGGACATAATTTATCTCCCCACATTTTAAAAGATGAAGAATTTTTAAATGCATCAGAACCCATTTTTCTAATGGAAGTTCCGTGATTTTGCTCCCTCTTATCTCTGATGTTGTACTCTTGTAGCTTAATCTTGTCTACGTCAGAGAAAGTTTTGTCTCCTGAAGCGACTGACACTTGACATGCTAAGTCAAAGAACCGCTCCATTGGCGATTTATGCCCGCCTAATCTTCTTTTAAGTGTTTTGTTTGTCATAATCAATTGTCTCCTTTAGTACAATTATACATAGCGATCAACAAAGTTAAAATAAAAGCTGCACAAATTGTGCAGCTTCATTGTTACCAGACTTTAATTAATGTCAATCCAATACTTCAACAGTCAGCGTTTTTACACCTGTCTCTGAATTCACTTCTTCTTTAACTACGCTAAGCTTAGTGCCGTCAAACGTTGTGAATCTTGTGTCTTTTGATGCTGTTGTTACTACTGACGCATTAGGGACATCAACTCCTTCGATTGGAGTATCTGGGGTTGGAAGAACCTCAGTTGTCTCAGCTTCTGTCTTTTCACGGACAATTGCTTTGATTTCAATTGTACCTGTTTTAGCGTCAAAATTTTCAGTTTCAGTTGTCACATCGTCTACCGTTTTATCTACTGTGTCAGTATTGCTGCATGCCAAAACTGTTGTCAAAATTAATGCTACCATTATTCTTCACCTTCCTCTTCAGTTTCTTCTGGTTCTTCTTCAGTTTCTTCTGGTTCTTCTTCAGATCCTGTGTCTTCTGCACCAGAGTCTTCAGTTTCTTCTGTTGTTTCTTCAACTGCTTCTTCTACTACAGCTGTGTCTTCGTCTTTATCGCCACATGCAACTAATGCTGCAAGCGCTGTTAACATAATTACTTTCATATTTGTCTCCTTTTGTGATAAGGCACCTGTAAACCCGTGCCTTTCCTGCGGTTTATTTTGCTATTCTTATAGTCTTTTTTTTATTTTTCTGTTCGTTTCGTTCTAAGTTATAAGTAAATGATGTCCAAGTTACAATAACGCCTGTACTTCCAAACACAGCTGTAACAGCGAACATAAACTCTATTAAATTCATAGCTAATCCTTGTAAAAGTTAGCAAGTCCCATCAAAGTTGGGGCCCACAAACCGATAAAGATACCAAATCTTTCTGCATGTGCAGGATCAGCTTCACCTGCAAAGACCCAAGTTAAGATAGATACCATAACTGACGCTAATGATGCTACAAAGCATGCATTTGAAATTTGTTGTTTGCTCATTTTTTACTCCTATATTCTATAAATAAGGCAACTATAACCTGTGCCTTTTTGAGGTTCATTATACACAACTAATAGTTGTTGTTAAAGATAACAGACAGCTCTACCTTTTCCCCAGCCACTGTGTCCTATAGAGTCAGCATTACATACAAATGATGGGTCTGGCTTAAAAACAATATCATACCTATTAATTTTTCGACCATCATAACTTTTTTGTGTTACTGTGTGGTTGACAGCTGTAATTGTGCCGCCTAAATAAGAGGGTAAACTAGTTGATTCAGTCAAAATAACGTTTTGACCTACTAGAGACTGAGCTCTCTTCTCACCAATTACCCACGCAGGCGAAGTAATAGTTGATCTGCTTGGTTCTGTGTAGTAGTTGTGTGATTTGCACATAAGTGCAATATTTGCTTTGGACATTATGTCTCTCCTTTTTTGATGTTATGCTCATCAAGAGCGTTTAAAAAATTTCTTGAATTAATCTTATGCTTTTCTTTCTGTTGCCCTGTATGCTCACAGATATAAAGCGACATTTTTTCTGCCATTGAGATTGCGCCTTTTATCTCAGATGAGACGTTATAGCTATGAAGATAGAATCTTAAACAGCCAAACTTTGATTTGACTTGATCAGCCTTTACATCGGGGTGTTTTTCATAACCCCATGACCTTGTTACTTCTTCCTCTGAGTCATCTTCGTCTTGACGCGATAAGTAGTTTTCATAAGCAATGTTCTTAGTCCTGATTGTTTCATTTATCTTTTCACAAAGGCAGTCGATTAATTGATACCAACCGTCACCGCATGCAATTCCATAACACATAGCAGTTTCTTTTTTTGATAAAGTCCTTCTCGAAAATATTTTTGGGTATTTTTGAAAAAGCTGTTGTTGTAAATTTTTGTTCATTCACTATCCTCGAAATAACTGAGCATTCTGTAGAAGCTCCAAGTAAAACCAATAACGAAAATTGATGTATATATTATAATCATTTTATTAACCTGCTTTTATTATAAATTATTTTTTTCTAAATTACACAATTGTTAAACTATTTCTTTAATATAGAGAACAATAACACCTGTTCCGCAAATGATCCTATGATATTCTTCTTTTTTGATACTGAACGTAGAATTTTGCTCTATTAAAAAAGGGAGTTTGTCATCATGCTGAAACTTCCAATTACTTTCTTTTTCACAGTAAAGTACAGTAACATGTCTTTCTTTCTTATCTCTATGCCAATCCATAGTGTTTGCGTCTTTCTGGCTGAAGACTCTTACGAATGCATCATCTGCTATGTTTGTATGTGACCTGCAAAACTCTAAATTTTCAGCTTTTAAGTAGTGATAATTGCTCTTCATAAAACTCTCTAGGCGCCAAGCCAATTTTTGACGCAATAACTTGTCCTTCTTTAAAAAACTGTACATATGGTATGCTCTTAATTCCTAATTCATTAGCATATCCCGGGTCACTTGATATATCAAACTTATAAACATTTACATCATTTGAATGTCCTATATTTTCTAAGATTGGAGTAAGTGTTTTGCACGGTCCACACCAGTTAGCAGAAAACTGAATTATAAAATCTGATTTCTCAGAAATCAGATTTGAAACTTTTGTCTTATTTATTGTTTCCATTGTTACTTCCTTAAAAAAGAGGCTGAGAGTGCTAACAAAGGAAAATGAAGATGACACACTCTCAGCCGTATAACAACAACTCATCTTCATCATAATTTAAAAATTAAACTTGAACAATCTCACATTTTAAAATTTTTGTATTTCGCTCAATTATTTTTAGAATTTTTTGAGCATTTAAGTAAGCTTCGAAAACATTTTTACCGTAAACGTCAGTAAACTTCTCAATAATCTTTCCGCTACTATCTTGTACTTGATATTTAACATCCCACTTCATCATATGTTCTCCTTACAAGGAAAGAGGTTGCCTCTTAGGAGGCAACCATGTTGGCTTTAAATGCCTGAATCACTAATTCTTGCAACCTCACTAAATCCTGTGCGGTGAAGACTAAGAAATACTACGTGCCCTGAGCCACCGAATCGATTTTTATGAGCTGTTAAAATTCTACAACCCTTTAGATCTTCATCTTTTACTTCAACTGATAAATGAATATGGCTGTCAACCATATGCTTTAACTTGTTTGAACCTGCCATTTTACCGTCTTTTGTAACTTGACCAATGACAATAACATTGCAAGCATGTTCTTTTGCATATGACGTCAAAAGCTGAAGAGATCTTTCAGCAGTTGCAGTCGTAATCCTACCTGTTGAAAAGTAACCGTCATTCATACACTGAAGAGAGTCAACTATCAAAAAGAACGGCCTGTCTGGATATTTTCCTCTTACCATGTCGCAACCTTTTAAGAGTTTCGTTACATTGTCTTCACAGCCAACCATGAAAGAGTGTCGCAATTTTAGACGATCAGAGGTAAGCTTAACTTGATAAAGAGATTCTTCTGCTGTATTAAATACGACTTGAGCTCCGTTACCTTGCATAGAATTTGCTAGACTTAGCATCATAGTAGTCTTGCCTGCACCTGGTGTCCCAGTAAAAAGAGAAACCATTGACGGTGTGAAACCTTCTCCGCCTAAAATGCAATCAAACCACTCGGTACCAGTTTTCACTCTCTTCTTAAGAACATCAGGCACAGTGATATCTTGAATTGATGTACCAAAAGGTATATCATCGATTTTAACTTCTAACTTCATTGTTTTTCCTTTGTTTGTTGTTTAAAGCTTAGTTGTGATATTATTATAACAAGTTATTTTAATTTTACATTTTAGAATAAAAACACATTTATATATATGGTCCTCGTCAAAATAAGCCTTTGCCTTTTGCAAACCACAGAGGGACTCTTACTGTTACAACTTCAGCAAATTTATTCTTGCCGCTCATGTCTACAGGAAAAGAAGAAGTTGTAAACGTTTTTAAGTCGTCGTCGTGAATTTTGCTAATATTCACCCAGAATTCTATGTCTTTATGCACAGGTTTTACTAAGTAAGCCTGCCTATCTTTAGACTCAATCATCGGAAAACCATCAAACCTATATTTGTGCTGCACCATGACAGGAACGTATTCTTTCTCCATCCAAGCTTTTTTTACGATTAGCCACTTATCTTTCATAATAGGAGATATTGCGTAGTCATAAAGATTGCAAACTCTTTCTAAACATGTCTCTGTTGTGAAGCTAAGATTATTAGTTTCATCAAGCAAGAATGCCTTTGTTGTCGGTATATAACCGTATCTAGAGTACGTTGCAGCAGGGGTGTAAGTAGAAGTAACAAGATAGCACCTGTTAGGTTCAGCTTTATTAAGATTTTTAAACTTTGCCCGGGTCTTTTTAACAACCCGGACTATGTCAAATTCATTTATCAATTTTTTCTCCTACTTTATAGGCCATACATTATCGTATTTTTTATTACTAGAGAACAACTTTTCATCGGGAAGCGGATTATCGATCGCGTTATTCATAATCTTTTTAATCTCTTCGTTTACGTGGAATTTTTCACTTTCTTGCCGAACAGCTTCAATACCTTGGCAAAATACAATTACTCCAATGCATGCTTCACCAAGGTACTTCTTAAGCTCATACTCATTTAAGTCAGTCTTAATTTCACCGATAAATCCTGAATCTGTATTTTTTTCATTAATTTGTGTCAGCATGACGACTCTTTTCTCTTTTGCGTTATACTTTACAGTTAGTAAATTATTAGTATCTAAATTAATAAAGACTTTGTCTAAGTTTTCCTCAATTAGTGCAGTAAAAAAATTGTCTGTTTTATTGACGTAATCAGCAAACAAAACCATGAAATCAGAAGGGTTTTCTAAATATATAGGGAAACCTTCGGTAGTCCACTCGAGAAACTCTTCTCTTGTCATATTTAGATCAGGATGTTTTGCATTATTGTTCATTAATTTCCTCTTTGTTTAAGTTTATTTTTAATATATAATTGTATTAACTAATTTACACTTTTGTGAATCTTACAAACTATTTTTCTATATTGCTAAGAATGTGATAGAATAGGGTTCGACAATCTTGTGTATCTTTGTTAGCTGAATGTGCTCCCTCACTAGAGAGTGATAGGTGTTCTCTAATAACATTTAAGTTTTGTCGATCAGTTGGAAGAAATAAGTAAGCAAGAGCGCAAGTATCAATCTTAGGATAGCCAAAGCTGTATGTCTTATCAGACTTACCAGATTCTTTAGTCCACTTTTTATATCCATACCTTTCAAAGACAGCTGTCAAATGGCTTACGTCAAAGTCAATATTATGTGCAATGATGGGTCCAAATCTAAGTTTTTTTGCAATTTTTTCTGCGACGGCTTCAAATGAAGGTGCATCTGCCCATTCGCTGTCATTATATCCGCAAATTTTCAAGGCTTCTTCTGAAGCAAACTCTAGTTCAAGTGACTTAGGCTTTATCTTTGTGGTCCATACGTCTTGGTTACCATCTTCCCAGTCAGTTACTATTGATATCTCTAAAACTGCTGAACGCTTTGGATCCAAGTGTGTTGTTTCAATATCAAAAAACGTAATTGCTTTTGCTGTTGTTATATTTCCCATTAAACTCCCTCACCTTGACAATCATTAAAAGATTGAACATCTGGATAATGACTAGAATCAATGGAGTTTATCGACTTAAAATCTTTTTGAATTTCTAAATCAATATAGCTTTTAAAAGTTTCTTGAATACGACTGATCGCTTCAAATCCTGTCATTACATCAAATGACAAAATATGATTACCGTATTCGTTAATTATTCTAAAATATTCTCCACTCTCTGTTACTTCAAATTTAATTACTTCTGATTCATTATCAGCAGTTTTTACTGCTACTTTATTAATCGTGGTCCAATTCATACTATACTCCCTTCTATTTGTTCAACAATTTGGTCAAGCTGTACTGTGTGGTCACCTAAGCTTGTTCTAATTTTTGCAACTTGGATTGCTTTTCTAATGACCTTTGGGTCAATACCATGATGGTCTTTTAAGTCTTCAATTAAGACTTTCTTATCTTCTTGTAAGCACTTGATTTCAGATTCAATTGCTTTGTATTTGTCAATAAAATTTTTAAGTTCGTCACTTATCATTTGTTTTCTCCTCTTTGATGTCTTTTCGTTTTTTTCTTTTAAAAAATGATTCTTGATCACTGCAAAACATATGCTCAATGACTGCGAACCTAAAAGATGTTTGGTCAACTATATTATAAACTGGCTGTTTATAATTTACATTAACGTTAGTAATTTCTGCAAATCCAACTCTGTTATTTACATCGAGATAATAGCAAAAGTCACCAGGTTTATATGGTTCATTTTGCTTATTTTCTGTTGCTGGTTTCTTTTTATTTTTTTTAGCCATAATTTCCTCTACTAATTTATTATAATAAATTTTTTCAAGGATTACATTTTAGCTTAAAATTTTATATTTTAAATACTTAGAAAACCACCGGAGTGTGGAGTTGCTTTCGCACAAAACTAATGCTGCGGATTCTTCTTCATCAATAATAATTCCGATTATTTTATCACTATCATAAGTTATCTCAACCAAATCCCCTTTTGAAACTTGAGCTATGTTTTTTGTCTCCTTCGTTTTTAAGGCGATCAAATCATCTAGCGTTAGTTTTTGGAATTTTTTCATTACGATATTGACTTCTTATCACTTCTTTTATTGAGAATTAAGTCAATATCGTCAATCCACCCTAATGCGTACCTGATTATTTTTGACCTTATCCACTCTGAGACTTGCATCTCATTGCTGTCTTCAGGTAAGTCTTTATGATACTTTTTAATAAAGTGCATGGTCGATTTTAAAAGTTCTTTATTCTTATCTTTTTGTGCTCTTCTGAATAATCTTATTAGTAGCGCACTTCCGTGCTTTTCTTTAAGTGAGTTAGAAATGTCTTCTCCGCTCGACATTTCTTTGACAGTAACTTTAATATCTTCTCCAGCTTCTCTAAAAGAGACTTCGAGTTTGCCGCTTTTAAAAGAAATCTCTTCAGATTCAATACTGTTAGCTTCTTGTTCTTGTTCTTCATCTTCTTGTTCTTCATCTTCATCGTCAGAAAGCTTATCTCCTGTGTCAACACCCGGGTCTTCTTCATTGCCACTTTCAGCATCTGGATCACTAGTATTTTCAGAGTCTGCACCTGGTGGAGCTTCCGTTTCTGCGCCTGGTGGAGCACCTTCTTGTTCTAATAAGAATGATTCTATTAGCTTTTTAAGATCATTTCTTTTGATTCTCACCTTAACCTCTGAGTTTGAATATAAGTATCTTTTAAAAAATGATTAAGTCACTTATTTATTGTATGTAACCTGTTCCTATAACTTCCCACCAGCTGTAACCCTCAATAATACCACCAAAGTCTGGGTACGTATTCGTATTTGCCCGATGTCTCATTAAGTGAATTGATGTTAAACTGCCTGGTTGATACTGTTGAAAGTGAGAGCCAGGGACAGTCATGTACCCAGAATCACTAGAACCGCAAATCACTGTACCGTAGTAGACAGCACCATCGAAGCTGTATACAGATATATGAATTGTGAATACGCTATTTGCATCGCCGCTCGGACCCCAAGAAAATACGTTATCACCAGTTCTTTTAATAGGAGCTTGGAAGGCATAACTAGGGTCAACGTACAGCATGGCGTAAGGTTCAATAAAGTCAAATCCCCTTAATGATCTGGTCACATTCTCTGCTATTTTTCCTTCAACATTTAAAGAGTAATTACTATTTCTTCTAAAGCTAGCATCATTTAAAAAAGTATTCTCATATACAGCCCCTGTTGCATCAAATGTTTTTGTTAAGTTTAAGCTATCCCCAAAATCATTTGTTAGCAAGACGCTCTCTCCTACGTCAACATTATTAGCAGACACAACAGTCTCGTAATAATCTCTGCAGCCTTGATTTGGGTTCGGTATCCAAGAGTTGTGTGAAGAAGTTGTTGGGCTATGAAATCTTGCCTTAAGCTGTGTATTAATTTCACTTGGCAAACCCAAGCAGTAAGGGCAGGCTGCTTGAATTAATCCTGTTTCAACAAACCCAACAACTTGACTTAAGTCTTGCGATTGAGTATTATTTGTATCATTAAGAGCTGTGTCAATTTGATTGTCATCAGTTTCTGCAGTTTCATTGTTAGTATCTACTTCTACATAAGTATCAGGATCTGTCTCGTAAGTTTTTGATATCGATACGTCAGTTGAGCAGCCAACTGTCAACAAAAATAAAAGTCTGTTAATCATCTTCTTCTCCAATTACATAGTTAGTTTTTAGGTTATAGTTAACAATAAATTATAGGAGAATACCTTGGAAAGTAAAATTAATCTTTATGACGACAGAATTGGTTTTGTTGAGTATGTTCAGCACATGGGTGACGACCTTACAATTGTAAATTCTGCTCGTGTTAGCTTTGGAAAACAAAAGGATCAGATAGATGAAAAAGATGAAAGACTTATTAAATACCTCATCAAGCACAGACACACCTCAACCCTTGAACATAACGTTGTCACGTTTAGGTTTATGGTACCTTTATTTGTGCGTAGTCAGCACCATCGCCATAGAACTTGGTCTTATAATGAAATTAGTCGTAGATATACTGATGAAAATTTAAAATTTTACGAGCCTCATGACTTTAGAACTCAGCATAAAAGTAATCGTCAAGCCTCTAATGAAGATAACTCAATCAATCCTGTGTTAACATGTGGAAGTGACTGCAATGATCGACTTCTTACTCACCATCAAATGAGCCTAGACCTGTATGAAGATATGATAAAGCATGGTGTTTGCAGAGAACAAGCAAGAGGCGTATTACCACAAAATCTTTACACAGAGTATTACGGTACATGCAACCTTAATAACTTGATTAAGTTTATTAAGTTAAGAACTCACGAAGGAGCACAACAAGAGATACAGGTGGTAGCAGAAGCATGCAAAAAAATAGCGACTGACTTGTGGCCAATCGCTATGAAGCACTTAGATTAGATGATTTTTACTTTGACGCTTTGACTTTTTGAGCAATTAAGCCTGACGCACCGCTAACAATAAAATCACCTGTCAATTTAAAAGGGTGAGGACTAAATAAATTATCTCGAATAACGATACCCTCGTGTGATACACTTTGATTTGACAAATCTCCAATTGTTGATGTCATAGATTTTAAAATTTGTCGACCTAGTAATCGTGTTGCATGCATTAATATTATTCCGTGAGTAACTTCAATTAGATCTTGTCTTATAACAAAAGACTCAACAGGTGTAGAATGTTCAATAACTTCGCTGTATATACTTTTATTGTAAGGGCTTACTTTCTTACCTTCACGAGTTTGGTAGAATTTATTGTATCTATTGACGATGTAATGCGAAGGCTTGCTTTGAATAAGTTGTAGGCATTGTCTAATTGACTTACCTTTAAATCTTTCTAACTCTCTGCTATATGTTATCATATCGAATGCAGAGTCAAGAACGCTTTCTAAGTCGATTGATTTGTGGCAATAAGCACTTACTGGACCGCAAACATCAAATCCAATTTTTTGTGCATGAGGCTTTAGTTTTGCCACTAATTTATTTAGAGTTTCTTGTGAGTAAGAAACCTCTACTGATCCCGAGCCTCCTTCAATACCAGACCTTATTAACTCGGGTAATGCACTTGGGTTTTGCTTCAGCTCTTTTTTAGTAGGCTTTTTATACTTAGCGTAAAAGCCGTTAACACCGTGAAACGCAATAAAACTATTTGAATATGATGTTACATTAGTGTGACCTTCAACATACTCTGTATTTAAGAAATAGTGTGGATTATCTACCAGCCCCAAGTCTTTAATTTCTTGCTTGATATCTGGCAAAGCGGAATTTAAGATAGTAAGCAGGTTTGTTATTGCCTTAAGCATACCGTGACCTTTGCCGTATCTTTCTTCGACTCTGTCGATTGTGATGCCTGACACATCGATTTCTTTGTTAGAACCTCTGTCAACAGCAAATTGTCCGCCAACATACTTAAAAGAAACATTTAGTCCGTCAATTTTAACTTTTGCATTTAACGAATGATTAGCTAACGATTTGCTAATTTTATTGAAAAACTGTATTAGATCTTCTCCTGACTCTATACAAGATAAATCAAATGGGTGACGCATGTGTCCAGAAGCTGGCATAATTTCTCCTCAAATTAATAGGTGCACTATTATTATAATTAAATTAATAACATAATGCACCTATAGATAATTTTTAAATTAATTTTTAGTTATCAGACCCAATCGTCGTCAGACTCATCATCATCAACTGTTTGCGTATCTAGATCTTCTCCTTCAACAGCGGGGTCTAATTCTTTTTTGTCACTCAATTCTGCGTAGGTATCATCACTATCATCAGTTGTTTGACTATCTTTAAAGACTTCAGGTATTTTTGTGTCTTTTTTAATTAGCTTATCTAAGCGAGAAGATAAGTCAGGCATGCTTAATTTATTACCGTTAGGCTTTGGTTCATCATCGCTGATGATGGTTGACTCTATAGGAATACCTAAAAGAAATGATCTTGCCATCTTCATTAGATAAGCTTCATACTCTTTGCGACTATCAAACTCTCTTGCTACGTCTACAAATTCATCAAGGACAACCCAGCCGTCGTTTTTCCATTGCTCAATTAAGCCTTGAATTGGTTGCACACTCGCTCCTGACATATTGTAAAGTGACGTTAATCGTAATCTAGTTGTTGTTAGAGGAGACGAATTAAGCCCCCACATAACTGCGTACATTGTTGATGCTACGTGTACGCCCTCTTCTGTTGCATACTTTTGATGATACAACAGGCGCGTATTAAATTCTGCTTTGTAAGCTTGTTTCATTTTACCTCCATGTGAAAATTTTCCTCTTCTATTAATCCTAATGCGAAATCTCCAAATTTATATAAATAATCTTGGTTAGAAAACTTTACTAATTCATCGTAGTAGTTAATTTCACCTATTACTGATTTCGACTTGTATATCTTCACTCCCTCAATTAACAGGTCGTGGCGTTTGCAATATTCTTTTAACCAGAACATTATTTTTTCTCCTTGAAAGCTTTGCTTATTTGTACTGGATCTGAATTTGTATCATCTTCACTTTCTTCTTCTAGATGACTTTGATCCCCTAGTGTAGGCTTTATTTTTTTAACTTGGTATGGATGACCTACTCCGTAGCCTCTACCACCTCTAACATTTAAGATGTTGTCATTTTCTCTTAATAAAGCTAACAACTTTTCTAATACAATTTTTTGGAGATTTTTCATGTTTTACCTTCCTTTCTTCAAGAAGCCTTTTCATCATTATGAGATAGATAAAGCTACACATAATTATGCCTTGAAAAGCCATATATTTATTTGACTTTCTCACAAAACTTCCATCGACAAGAAAAGGTAGCAAGAAATAGCTCCAAAAATAAACAATCCAAAATAGCCTATGTTAGTAATGATAGTGACAACTTTAAGAAACTTACGCTCACTTTCTTTGTCTAAATCTTGACTTGCTCCAATCGGGTATTGGATAATCTCCCAAGATTTTTTTAATTTTTGATTTAGCTTTTTGAACATAAGAATTTCTCCAGAATACCATCTCAAGGTTATTTCCATTAGGGTCAACAATATATATTGACTCACTTCCATCTCTGTGTAATTTAAATTTTCGACCTTTCTTTTTTAAAGAACGATATTTTTCGACTGTTATTTCAAATCCTACATGCGGAGGATGTTGTTCCGGGATGATTAAGGCTACTTTAACGCCAGAGCCTTCTATCAAAGACCAAGAATCATCTTGATGTAAGACTTTGCCGTCTAAAAATTGAGTGTACCACGCAACTGATTCTTTCATTTTTTCTTTTGTCGTATGCAATGCGACGTGATCAAACTTTACTTTGCTCTTGAATTCCTTTTTCATATTCTTCCTGCGTAATTTTAACACTCATCCTGGTAGTACAGTAAATACTATAGTCAGTATAAGATGTGATTGTCGTCACTCTAAAATAACAACCGCTGGTGCATTCATAAGTGACGACAGATCGGCACATTATGCTGCCACCTCTAAGTTTTTAGAAATTGACTCAAAACCAAAAGAGAATTTCTGGTTTTTCTCCCAGTACTCGATTCGAGATTCAATCTTTTCAACTGCTTTTGCGAATCTATCTTTTTCATTTGTGATGATTCTTTCAATGTTTTCTCGCTTTTTAACTGCATTTTCTGAGCAACTTTCGAGCCTTTCATTTAGTTCAGCTAATCTAGAAATAAACTTATTCGAGCGCAATATTGATTCAGCATGAAGCTCAGCGATAATCTTTGCAGAGACGTCAATTATTTCTCCAACTAAAGCAGTTGCTTTCTTCATAGCAGTTGCTTTGCGCATTCTTGATTTACCACGAGACCCAGGAGCAGGTGGAAAGTAGTCATCAATTGTTAAGCCCTGAAATAACAATACGCAGAATTTATCAAAAGTAGAATCTGCTAAAATAAACATATAGTCTAACTCTTTTTTATTTTTAAGTGTTGCATAGTCTGTTTGTAATGAGAATGAAACAGAGCCACTACTTTTCGAACCGGATGTTAATTTACATTCAAGCTCTTTTCCAATATCACAGATTACAACGTCGGGTTTTCCAGGGGCGCCGTCACTTAACACCTCAGAAAACTTTTGTGAAAGTACTCGTGCAGTTTCTATCTCTTGAACTGTACTTAGTAACATGTTACGACGACCTAGGTTATCGTGAAGATTATAGTCAAAGTCTTTGTAAAGATCTTTTAGTCTATTTTCAAACGACTGCATTCTATTAAGGACTTGCAATACTTCAATTCTATTAATATACATAGATTACTCCATTTAAAAGTTTTAAGTTGTAATCTTATTATATTTTATATTTTTTAAATTTACATTTATGATAAAAAACTTATGTTTATTTTCATCATGTACCTTAATTAATTACTTCTTCTTCGCAATCAGGTCTTAAGTCTCTCATCATCTCGATAAACGATTCTTCAACAGCATAGCTAGAAGTATTGTGCGCTTTTTTTGTCGTGACTTTTTGATATTCTTCTCTAAATCCATCATGAAAACCAGACTGAGCATCACCCGTGCGATGTACAGCAAATTGCGAATTTGGGCTAAGGTATGGGTCTATCTGTGAAAATGGATCAACACCCTTGTAAATGCTATGGGCAGCATAGATAGAATAAAATTTAGGGTCATGAGCCTTAGGGTTATTTCGATAGGAATCTACGATTTTCACTGCATCTGCGTTTTCTGGTAAATTA
>Ga0181377_1000318_pt1 | contig 18611 bp, 10 predicted proteins | sample LowvirmetaG_9_FD_130160 | JGI IMG/M metagenome (GOLD analysis project Ga0181377, IMG submission 130160) | Marine viral communities from the Subarctic Pacific Ocean - Lowphox_13 viral metaG | ecosystem: Environmental > Aquatic > Marine > Oceanic | place: Subarctic Pacific Ocean | collected...
AAAGTTCGAGACATAATTAGACACAACCAAATAGGAAACAACAAATATGACTTACAAAACTTCTGATTTATCGATCGCCGCTTACTTGATGATGAAAGGCATGAAATTGTTAGACGCAAAGCGCGCTACCAATGGTCAATTCATGTTCGAGTTTGATGACCCACAAAGCCAAGGCGTCCAGTTTGCAATAGAGTTCACAAGTTCTCCTTGTGCCGTCTATGACAACCATGTTAGAAATCTTAAAAAAATACTTTATCGTAATTAATTTCAATTATTAATGTTTAATTCGCTGTTGGCCAATAGTTAATTGCAACAGCGAATTTTAGTTTGTTTCTTGTTAGAGATATTTTGTGAATAACACAATTAGATTGCACAAGCAATCGAAACAATAAAACTAAATTTCAATGGAGAAATTAAAATGGCTAGTAAAAATAAAACTAGATTAAGAATGGAGCAACTCAAAGGTGGTACTTTATCACTTGCAGACGGTGCAGACTCATATAAAATCGAATCAGGCGTTTCAGGTTCTGAAATCGATTATTTAGCTGTCAATTCAACAAGCGGCAGTGAAAAAATCACTTTAGGTGAAAGTTCAGCAAGCATTGAGCTAGCTGGTCCTATTTTGACCGGTGGTTCTTTCAAAGATGAAGACAACATGGCTTCGGACAGTAATACTGCAGTTGCTTCACAGCAGTCAATTAAAGCATATGTGGATACTGCAGTATCCAATGCAGGTACTAGCTTTTTCGTGGAAGATGAAGGCGAAAATGAAGTAGAAATCACCAATGGTAAAGAAATACAGTTTTCTGGTTCCAATGGTCTTTCTACAGCTGTAACAGGCGCTGGTTCAGATGCGGATCCTTACGTATTAGACATTACTGTTGATGCCACTCAGACAAGTATCTCGACCATCTCACACGCCAGTCTTGTACTTGGTGCAGGTGGATCAAACTCTGGTATTGATTTCAGTGGAGCCAGTGGTACAGAGATCGCTTTTGCAGCTGGTTCTGGAGATGATCAATTAGTTCTTGAAGACGGTGTATTAAGACCCAATCTAGATGATGATGTCGATTTAGGAACATCAACAAAGAAATTCAAGGATGCATACTTTGACGGTACTGTCAATGCCGATGCAGTGACCATGGGCGGTAATATCGTCATGAGCTCCAATAAGATTACAGGATTGGCTAGCCCAACTGTAGATGGTGATGCTGCTAACAAGGGCTATGTTGATGCTGCTATCGAAGGTTTGGATGTCAAACAATCAGTGGTTGCTGCTTCAACAGCTGCTGTAACTCTTGCATCTGAATTAGAAGCTGGAGATGCAATCGACGGTGTTACTCTTGTGGCAGGTGATAGAGTTCTTCTTAAAGATCAAGCTGCTGATGAAGAAAATGGTATTTGGCTTGTAGCTGCTTCTGGTGCTCCTTCTAGACCCGAAGATTTTGATTCATCTGCAGACGTAAGTTCTGGTTTGTTTGTCTTCGTAGAAGATGGTACAGCCAATCAGCATGCTGGATTTATTCTTACGACAGATGGGGCTATCACTGTAGACACTACTGAACTGCAATTCACTCAGTTCTCTGGAGCTGGTGCAATCACTGCTGGTCTTGGTCTCTCTAAATCCGGTAATACGTTAAATCTTGAATTGAGTGAGTTAGCTGACACTGCTACTCTTAATTTGACAGCTGATTTCATTCCTTTTGTAGATGCTGATGATAACTCTACAAAGAAAGAACTCGTCAGTGACTTGATGACAGCAATGGTTGCTGCTACCAACGGTGGTATGGCACTTTCACCACAGAAACAACTTATAGTTGATGTGAACGACTTGGATACCGTAACTGCTATCGCTTCTGGTGATACATTTGCTATGGCTCAAGAAGCTGAGAGTGGCGACCCAACCAAGAAGATCACCATTGACAATATCGCCTCTCAGTTGGCTAAAAATGCAGGTGCTCTTTCTGCATTGTCAGGTGAAATGTCTGTTGAAGTTGATGATGCAACAATCGAGATCGCTTCTAATGCACTACAAGTGAAAGAAGCTGGATTGATATTCGCTCATATGACCAATATCAATGCGTATCTCTCTGTTGGTGCTTCACCAGGTAACAATGTACTAAGTTCAGGTATTGAATTCCTGTCGGCTAGTGAAAACAACCCAGGCGGTATTTCTGGACTTGACGAACTGGTTCAGTCTGTTTCAGGAGCAAATGTCAAAGCAATGAACGAAGGATCGGATGTTCAAGTATACTTGAATGGTCAATTGTTGATGAGAGATTTTACCGATGCTGACGGTTCCGCAACCTTTTCATCAGGCGCTTCTACTGTAGGTGCTATTGCTGATTATAAATTCATATCTTCTGGTGCACCGGCTGCTGTTTCTATACAGTTCCAGCCAGATACACTGGAAGAAGGTGACATTCTTATGATCAAAGGAATAGTAGGATAATTGATTATTGAATTATAACTAATTCATAATTAAGGGTGGGAACTTTGTTCCCACCCGTTTTAATTTGGAGATAAAATGATAAAATTATATTTTTTTTACGTATATGCATGCTTTAAAGGCTTGTTACAGCTACACACGGTAAAAGAGTTTATGGAGTACTCTGTGCTGAAAGGGAAAAATCATAGACTTAGTATTAAAGAGTATAAAAGAAAGCTTAAATCAGGCATAAGAAAAAATGAACCAAAATTTGAGCATCTATATTTATGGTTACTTTTTTCGGCTTTGAACCAAGAAGATCCCCAAGAAAGATCTGAGGAATTTAGTTCTATAATCCCATTGATGGTTGCTTGGTGGTACAAACTATCTAATAAACCTAATGATGTGCAGGGTGAAGACGCTACAATAGAAGAATAACTTTACGCAATTCCTTCTGCTCGTATAATTACATCTATTGGAGTTAGTGAATGGCTGGTTTTTTAGACCCTAAACAAAGAATCATGGATGCAATCCTCACCGAGATCGGAAGACTACAAATGGTGAAGGGTGAATTTGATGTTAAATTCGTGTCTTTTAGTGATGCAGGCGTCGACTATTCAGATGATGGTGACGGAGTTTTAGAACCGATTACTGAAAGGTTATTTTTTGAGCCTTTCAGCTTGAGTTCAGATGAAATTATTCCTGAAATTGATTCTTTGGGGAAATTTATAATCGATCAAGAATTACCTGATAATGATCTTGAAGTTTATAATGGCACTGTGTTTTCTACATCTTCTGGTAGCTCTGATTATGTAGTGGTTGACGGATATAGCAAGGTTGCTAGCTTCACTTCGAACACAAAAGATAGATTTAAATCGTTAGAGATATTAAATACTGAATCTAGCATTGCTGAATTTGAATGTAGCCCCGCTACATTCACAGTCTTCTCAGGGTCACTTCCATCCCAAGAATCCAGTGATTCTAGTGATATTCTTCCTCTTTCAATAGATCCTAGGTTTGAAAACCAGCTGAATATGAAATATCTTCCTCCTCTCATGACGAGGAATGGTAAGACTGTTCCTTTTAAAGCTTTCAATAAATGGACATCTACCGAAGGTGATGCATCAGAGTCTGAAAAACTAGAATCAAAATTAGAAGAAATTGCATCTGCTATGAATGCTACACGTGAAGACACCAATCTCACTAGTACTAGATTTACGTTGGGTCCGATAGATACAGATGACTACAAAAACTATAATATTTTAGGTCAAATATTCACTAGCAAAGACCAAAGTCTTAAAAAATACACGATAATAGACGCAGGTGAATATTTTGATGTTGATAATGTTCCAGTTTGTAGGATATATTTTGTTGGCTTTGTGCTTAAGAATAATAGTGGGATTACAAAATTTCAAAGAGAATTTAGTTTAGTATTCCACAGTGGAGCAATAAGCCAAACCGGAGGCATTAATGAGTAATGTAGTATATACAAACGGTAGGACTGGCGATTCTATTCTTGCGATAGATTCTAATACGTTGACAAACCAAAGCATTGAAGAAGTATCACTGAATGTGGCTAGTCAAACGACTACAGTGTATTCTGAAGCTGCATTTCTAGAAATCAACAATAATCCACCACCATCTAGTTCAACTGTAGAAACAATGAGTGCTTTTGTTTCTAATCAGACCGTTCCATTAGCACTTGATCAACCATTGAATTTATCTCTGGCACATCAAGATGTTGGCCAATCAGCATTTCAGACTGAGCTAGCTGTAGAGCAAGTTATTCTCCCTGAGTCTTATTTGCATTACGATGAAATTCCAAAATGGGATAGACTCTGTTATGAACAACAAAAAGCAATGTATAGCTTTTCTCCATGGTGGACAGACATTAGCGGGTTCAGCTCAGAAGAGACTACACCTGGTTGGTTCCCTGATCAATTCTTGTTCCCTGTAATCGACCCAGACAATTATCAGGCAAATATTCCGACACAGTGCATTGCTTCAAGAGCAGCAGATGGAATAAATCATGACATCAATGCTATTAAGACGAATAAGACAATCGAAGACATAAAGATTGTATACAGAAAAAAAGACACGTATACGAGTTACGGTTTCGAAAGCAGTTATATAGATTGGCAATCTGTAGATCCAGAAGATGAACCGTTAAAATGGCAAGGATTGGGAAAATACGAAATAAGCTCATATCCAGAAATTGATCAGAAGCAAGTACCATTAATGCACAGTGCTAAATTGGTTCAAGACCCTATAACGATAAAAATACAAGAGGGTATCGAGCCTATAATCAGCATTATCCCTAGATGGAGTGGTGACAACGTAGATTTTTATTTTTACAACGCTTTTGAATCAAACGTTTACTCTCTCAAGGTATATAAAAACGACGTTTTCTTAAAAAATATATCACTTTCTAATTTTTCTGGTAAGAGCTTTATACCAAATGTTGATACCAATGTGACCACAAGAAAACCAATCAAATATCTTATAGAGTTTATCCACAAAGACGAACTTGGCGGTTTATCTTGGATGCGAAATGTAGTTGTCAAAACTCAAAGACCTATGGTATCAAGTACTGCCACATCGATAGAGTTAGCTAACAAAGATTTGAACTCTGAAGATTCTTCATACTTCATTTTAAAAGTACCTTCTGACAAATTAGAAAAACTTTACAAACCTGTGAATCTACAGTCTGCATTTACAATTGACTTAAATCCAGAAAGTTTTTGGCTAACATCTATTAAAAACAAAAAACTAGTAGTTAGACTCAGCGTCTGCAAATATTGGCAAGGAAACAAGATAGAGGTTGGAAATTTTATTTTTAACCCATTATCTGCAGATGGGACCAATATAGATGGTGTATACACAGATACCGGTGTCTTAAGCTATGATCCCATCGACAGTCTAGGTGATGGATCGTTTTCCTTTAGATTCAATCCATATGCTGGAATACTTTCGACACTAGAAGTTAAAGAAAATGAAATCTATGAATTTAGAATTGCTGAATGGACTTTAGGAGTAGAGCAAGGCATTTTATCTGGTCAAAATCTTGCTTGGATGAAACCATTCTCTGCAGAGAATCCAGACAAAAGATACAGATATGACTCATGGGATGAAGAACATCCCGTCAGATTTTGGTCTAGAATGTCACCGGTCGACCCAGTTTATGATTCAGCTGATAGGCTTTCGCAAATAGCAAAAAGTAGGATTAACATAACATCTAATTTAGTTTATTCACAATTTGACCAACCCAATACACAAATCACGCCTCATCGAATCCTTAATTCTGTAGTAGAACCTAATTGGAAAACAATGTACGGTAAATTAAAAGATAAAAACTATTTTGGAACATGGAGAAGATTTGAATTTGCATTTCGAATTAGTGATGCATTTAAAAATGCAGAAAAGATAGAACTACATGCTTCTTATTTAGGATACTTTCAAGTCCCACCTGAATCATCTGGTGCATTGGGTGGTGACGGCACAGGAACCATCAGTACGCCGGCCACTGTGCCTGTTTGGATTCCTTTGCCACTGGCTGGCCAGCCTTCTCTAACACAAGAAGAAGTTTGGATGCCTATAGCAACATGGGCCCATTGGTCAGACACTTTACATATATGTGATTTTATATCGTATCAATATGTATTTTCTAATCTGTTTGATTTAGCTAGTCAAAACTTTGGAGCCTTTCAAAATCTGGCTCGATACGTAGATCTAGAAGACTATCAAGAAGGAATAGATACTGAATCCCAAGTTTTTACTCAAGGAAGTCCTGCTGAATCATTTTTAGGCAAAGCACAACACAATGCTTGGGAAGAGATGAATACCGGTATATCTAGATGGATTGAGGCCTACATGAAAGAAGGAGTCAGGATAAAGTACAAAGCAACTGTCTTTTTTAATGATGGAAATAAATACGAAGTGCCTTTGAATTCAATTCAAACTTCTGGCTATTCATGGTCGAACTTACAAGATACAATACTGTTTGGTCAACCTATGGATTTTGAAATAGTACAAGAACCAGAAGATAATCCTACATGGGTTTCAGGCAACTTCGAAGTAGTCACAAGAGAGTTAGACAGCTATATAGGGATTCAAATGGATCCAGAAGATACAGTTCAAGTCACTCCGGGCTTGAGACCTGCTCAAGTGGATGTCGCTGTTGATTTTGATACTATAGACATTAGAACTATTGATACAACACAATTTATTTTAGATGATGGAATCCCTGAGGAACTATAATGGAAACTACTTTTTCTAAGTTGGCATCAAATGCCGATAATTCTTACTTTAGCGTTTCAGCTATTATGGCTAAAGTATCTGAATACATAACTTCTGATGCTACTTTAAAAGACTTAGAAGAAATACTGACCGGCTATTATATTCCTGCTTTTTTGATAACAGTGACTGCAAATGCATTGACAATATCTGTTTATCCACTTATAGGCAGTGAAGCTACTATCAATATCAATAGGGTAGATGGAGCATCAATCGAAGTGGTGGTGGGCTCGCAGGATACACCATCTTCTACCGATCCAGAACTTTATGAAGATATATCTCCTACTGGTTCTATCTATCCTGTCAAGCTCAATCCTGATGTGCACAAAGATAGTGCTATCAAGCAATCTGCTGCAGCTGGTGATCTAGGTCCCGATACTTCCAATGTTTGGAAAACAAATTTCATGTATTCGCCTATAGAAACAATTTTCCTTACTCAAATCAGCAATTCTTCAAAAGAGCTTTGTGACACTGCAAAAGCTAATCTACAAATAATCAACGATATAGTGTCTAGTCGTATTAAGTCATTTGATTCTGAAACTCAAGAAGTCATAATAGCAGAGTACCAAAAATACCAAGAAGTGATAATTTCTCTTTCATCTTTATTAACCACTTTGTCAATAAACCAAAAAGAATTCACTGATTTGTTAAACATCCAAGCTTTGATAACTAATTACCTAGGATTCACATCAGCTGACGGGATCGATGACAATAGTATTTCAACCTTGTTAGAAAAAATTAAAAATTTGGCTGCTAATGAATCCTATTTTGATTTCCCTACAGGTCTGTATTCTTATCCTAGTTGGTATCATGGTGTTGACCCTACAGAGCAGAATAAATATAGCGACCATCAAGCGACAATGGACAGTGATGGAGACTTAGTTTTAAAAAGCCAAATATATCAATCTAGCGCACTAGACATTGCATCTGAAAATTCCGATCAATTAATAGACACGATGGAAGAAAAATTCTATAGAAGATTTGCTGCAGAATATTACAGCCTAGGGTCTTTCGAAGCAAAGAGAACAGAATTAGAAAATTTAGAATTTCCAAAACTGAATGAAAATACAATACAAGATTGGTATACTCAAGAAATGCATGCTTTCTTAGTTGGCGAAGATTCGCCTGGTTTGGCAAATGATTGGGTTTCAAAATTTAAAGAAATTGCTGATCCTGTCATTAATACTATGAACATAAGCGTTGCAGCCGGAAGTGGACTGCTTGTTAGAGATTCTATTCTCAAAGCAATCAACACCATGGTGGAATCGGGAATAGATGTAGGAGAGTATTTAGGTATAGATGAGAATGGAAACACTAGATTTGACGAATTAAATCAGGACACAGTTTTAGGAATTAAGACAGTAGGTGTATACCCAAATCCATCGAGAGAAGATAAGTTGCAGGAAGATTTTGTAAGCCCAAGCCAATTGGATAATAAAGGTTATTTGAATTTTGCAACACTTATCCGGTTAATTAGAAAATTAAATCCAGCTAACAGGGATTCTGCTGTGATCCCCGATGAATGGTGGAGTGACGAAGGCATAAAGCGCTGGATATCACTGGATATTTTAAATTCTGGTCCTGTAGGTGGTTTAGGTTTGATATCAAATTCTTGTGTCAATTCCATAGCTGATTCTATAGACATGGTTGGAACATCAAAAAATACTTTTGCAGTTGAAAATCCCTTAACTGTAAACTCAATGACAACTCCTGGTGTTAAAGAATCTGGCACTTTTTATGGACAATCCTCCGATGATCTCCCAACAAACTCGTCAGCTGCATACAACCCATCTGGTCTTTTTGATGCTAAGTCTATTTTAGGGATTAATTGGTTCAAAGAAACAAATAGTTCATCCCGGTCCTCCGAAATTGAGACAACTCAAACAAATACAACCTCTGTAAGTACTAGCAGACTCCATGGTGAGACAGTTATCAACGGACCTCTTAATTTTTTATTCTCAACAGATGAAAGAGTTGAAGAATCTGACGTCACTTTCCCTGAGGAATATGGACCGACCGATGTGGCCACTTACCTAGAGCTTGAAGAATTTGGATCGGATTCTTATTTCCAAATTAACCGTTTTGCTTCTAGGAAAATAGGGACCATGTGGTCTAAAAATGGGACAACGGTGAATGAATATACTCACTTTTCAGATTGGTTTTCTAAGATAGTGCCAGATGATTTTGAGTTGAACACAAATGAGCTAGAAAACTCAATATCAAATGTATCTATTATCCCTACTGGTATTTTTGGTGGTCACATAAGCCTGCCGAAAGAATCTACTGGAACATGTACTGAAATTAACAGATTACAAGTAGAAGGAGTCCGTGGAAGATCATATGAAGATGTGAGTAATGATTTTCCTATATTCCTTGCATGGAAAAACTTTGATCCAGATCAAAACTTAAGTTTTTTTGATTATCCTACAAATGGGCCTAGAAATTGGTCAAATATCTCTAAACAGAACAAATGGCGCACAACGGAAGCGTATCAATTTAAGAAGAAATCTTTTAATCTATTTAAGAAAAATGGTGACTATCGGGAAATATCCGGTGAAGACGAGTTCCTTGTAGAATGGCAAAACAATCAAGCTGCCATAGAAGAAGAATTTGGACTGACTTCAGAAGATGTTGAAGATTTCTTAGGATTCAATTTACAGGATAAAGGTTACATTGTGCCTTTCCAGTGGAAAAAATTAAAAAAGTTTAGTGAATATCCAGTAGGAGGATATGCTATAGATGAATGGCCGCTGAAGAGAACCCAAGGTGTGGATTTTGAAGGCAGCATCACCTTCGATATTGCCCCTACCGTAGATGACCCTGTCTGGAATTCGTGGTTCAAATCGAAAGGGGGAGGAGTCCTTAGATACTTAGGGGCTTTGGAAGGCATATTCAAAGGACTGTTTATAGAAACAGTAAAAGAATTGACTAAAAAGCTTAATGAGTCTACAAATTCTAGTGTTGATGTCTCACCAGAATCTTTTATGAGTATCCAAGTTGCCAATCTTTGGATTGAAGTTCTCTTTACGCAGATTGATTTTTTACACGATAATTTGGATTCAGATCCTAGTGCATGGGATGTTGTTGTTAATCCAGATGGTGGGATTGGTCTGACTGATATACTGCAGGACGGCCAAGCTTATATAGGTTGGACAAACTACAAAGAAAAAAGGAAACGAAGATCTAATATAACAGTCAATCATAAAAATTTAGTCAAGTCATATGTCAAGTTTAAATCTTTACTGTCTACTGCTAACACTGTATCTGTTTCGAATGATCCGTATAAGTCTGTCAATCCAGCCGAGTTTCTTCCTCGGCAGATTAGAGCTGATTCATCTAATTCAAATTACACTAGCAATCTAGGATTAGGGACTCAGTATATGTCAATACCTGGAGATGCAAGAATAAGGGACAGTTTGTTATTTTCATATGATGAAATAACTGGAAAGTCTAATATCCCCGATGCCATCAGTACTCCCATGGGTATAATTTATGACAAGTCTTATCAAGTTTGGATGGAAAATTTTGCATCATTTGTTCAGGTCAGAAACTTAGTTGAAAAAATAACAGATCCAGTTGAGTCTTTAGCATATTTTTTAGATTCTATAGAGATATCTGATGAACAAAAGATACCTTACAACGAAGGATTGATAACTATAGACGATATATCCAAAAGCCAACAGATACTCAATTCACTAAATGATAACGTCGAAAAATATTCTGCAGATGAAAATGGTATTGGTAAATTTTGGAAAAATATCTCTGATAACACCGTTATGGATGAATCTTTCTTTGAAGCTTTGGATCTACAGGGTGGGACTTCTGGGATACCTTGTAGCTACTTTGTTGCATTTTTAGGTATAAAAGAAAAATTCATCATGGACACTTTTGATACTGACACCACCTACTATATAGACTTAGACTATGTAACCGATGGTTGGTATAGCGTAAATAAAGATATTTATGGAATCCATGTGGTAGTTGATGATCCAAATGGTAAAATAGAAAAAAGATCTGCTATTAAGATCTCTAAGGGAGAGATCAGCTTCTGCGATGCATCCAAAAGCCTCATAGAGCCGGCCGGTGGTTACAGTGCATACCAGGATGCATTTATTTCATGGGCTTTAGGAGTCAAAGGTTATCGTTTAGATGAAGCTGTCTTTATTGATAACAAAGACCAACTATATTCTGATTTTTTAATTGAGAACGAATCTGGTGTCTTTCCATGGACAAAAGAAAATTTTGAAAAGAACATACCCGTGGAAAATGTAGAAAGCATATACAACGTAAGCCCATGGTTGTTCCCTCAGAATTATGTGATGAATGTTCTCAAAGCTAGAGAGTTTAAGTTTGTTGTTCCTATTTTAGTGAAAGTACCTCCGGATTCAAACAACTCAGCTGAAGGATTTCAAGGTAATTTAAAATTTAAAATTGGCCCTGCAGAAAGTCCAATTTGGTCAAACTCAAACTAGGAGAGAATCATGGGTATCACTACAAAATCTATAACTAGCCCGATTAATATTATAGACATACAAAATACAATTACCCAAGTTTCTGGTGAATTTGTTTATATAAATTTCAACAAAGATGAATTATCTAGTCCGGAAAATAGTGATCTTAAGGATGACATTAAAACACCTGCCTATCCAGACCGGTTTTTAAAAATAAAAATAACACCAAATCTAGCGGTATCCGAAAACAGTGCACTAGAGAAAACATTTCTCGATTCTTTAAGTACTTTGACAGGTACCGATATAGTTTTAACTCAGGAATCCACTGAACTTTCTTTACGGAATGTGTATTTCGCTCAAGATTTTGTTAATGGGTTTGTAAGAATGTCAGCAGATAATAGTGAAAATATAGAAAAAAATTCAGCTGCTACATTAGACAGTACTGGTGACAATCATAAAACCTTGATGTCTTATATAAAAAACAACGTGTCTTTTAGCTCTTATTTGACAGGTTCTTTAGACAGTTACGAAGCAGCTTTGCGAGGAGAAACAGATGCTAGTGCTGGTTTGGTTGCAATGGATCCACTGACAAATCTGCCTTTGATAAAGCAGAATATAACTTCCAGTATTGGTAATGATTCATACATTAGTTCTTATTATTTAGAAAATATAGTTAAAAAATCAAAAGATTCACCTATAGTGAGAAATATTTCAGATCGCACTTTGAAATTAGCTTCTTTTATCAGTAGTGCAAGTGAAGACCAAAAAGAAGACAGATATCTCTCTAACATGAAAGCTATGCTTGATGCAGCACAAGGGGGATTCGGCCTCGGATTACCTGATGGTGCCAGTAAAGACACGATAAAGGACCACCCTAATAACGTTCATATGATACACATCGGCTGGCACATTCTCAAGTATGAAAAAACTAATGCTGGCAATGATATATACAAAGCTTCTTTCTTATTTCCTAAGAGTACACAGCAACAAACCAATTCAGAACCAGGGGACGAAGGTCTGTTTGAGCCTTTTAAAGACCCATATGTTTTGTACGGAAAGACGTACAAATACGAAATCAGAGATGCATACATGGGAATATGCACGGATGGGAATGTATTGTCACCCAGTTTTACAGGGAATATAATAATAGGCACACAGTCTGTCCCTTTGGAAATACCATGTGTCGAAAAATTACCTCCTCCGACACCTTCTAGCTTCTCTTTCGAGTATACTGTTGATGGAATGATTAGATTAAGCTGGCTCAAAGAATTTAAAAATTTAATTTTGGCGCCTTACAGTCCGAATGGTGAGGGTGATGATCAGACAGTAGTCACAGATGACATTGCTGGCTATGTATTGTTTGTTAGAAATAGTTTACAAGAATCTTACAAAATAGAAAAACAATTTCACATAATTAAAAAATTAAGAAATTATGAAACAACTGACTCTCAAACCGTAGTAAAAGAGCATGAATTAGGAGTTAAATACCCTCCATCTATAATAGGAGCAGAAATTCCTAATTCTGACATCATTTATGTTGAAGATTTTCGAAGACAAGTATACGACTTGTCAATTAGATCCAATTCAGATTACTACATTGCATTTGCTTCGTATGATGTCCATGGAAACCTAAGCAATTACTCAGAGCAGTTCTTTCTTCGAAGAAACAATGTGACAGGCGAAGTTATCACAAAGCTGGTTTCTACTAAAGGTGCTTCACTTCAGTACCCGAATACATTAATTCCTACCAAATTTGTACTGAGTTCTTTTAAGTCTAGTGGATATAAATACCTAGATCTTTTTCAAACTCCAGATACCACTGGATCTTACCCATCTAATGGAAATATCACCATACATATGGTCGACTTAGAGACAGAAAATGATGCAGTGTTGTCATCAGAGTAATCTTAAATATTAATAAATTAACTAAATTATCACCACGCGTTATAATTAACATCATATATCATAGGAGATGCAATATGGGATTTTTGGATCATACAACAAACAACATTATTGTTGATGCAGTTTTAACCGACAAAGGAAGAGAAAAGCTGGCAAGAGCAGAAGGATTGTCTATTATAAAATATGCTTTTGCAGACACAGAAGTAGATTATACGATACTTCAAAAATATGGAGAAATTGTTGGAAAAGAAAAAATAGAGAAAAATACTCCAATATTTGAAGCAAACACAGCCAACCATATCCAAACCAGACATAGTCTCCTAACGGATGGATCAGGAGGAGCTGTTTCCTCTATAAGTGTCATTCCAACAACATCAACAACAAGCCCACATACTTTTTCAGTAAGTTTTACAGGATTTGATGCCAATCAGGACCTCACTCTCAGGGTTTATTACACTGGCACAAAATGGACTTTAGATGGTCAGACATCTGTTTTGGCTGGTGATGCTTCTGGCCTTGTTTCTGTTGCAACCTTCATAAAACAAATGAATCCACAAGGAGGAGCAACAATAACACTGTCATTCACAACAGTGAGCACTTTAGCTTCCGGAGAGCACATGGCATCTTTCGAAATTGTTGAAGACAGTGGAGTGAGTTCTGCGAGCTCTTCAGAAAATACACAAATTAAATTGACGGTATGAATACCCTAAGGAAATTATATGACTACTCAGAAATTTTTTACAGCAGATAAAAAACAAGGCCCATTGACTTCGAATTTAAATCAAGTAATTGATATTATACAAGAAGACATAAGTGGATCTGCTACTAGACGAAAATACGAAACTTTTGTTACTGGCGGCATTGGGCCTGGTGTGACATCATCTTTATACCAGACTGTGTATGATCAAGATTTCACATTGCAGACAGCAAATGCTATTATGGACATGACAGTAGGTTTGTTTCATGACGATGTTAATACGCCTCCAAGAGAAAATCTTGTAACAGCTGAAACCGGTTACTCAAAGACTAGCAATGGCCAATTGATATTTGATCCAAAGACTACTGTAATGATGAGAGAGAAAGTAAATATATATAGACAGTACGCAAAATTGCTTTTAGGTGATGCAAATCTCCCCTTCGCAATAGACTATAATGATAATAGAGTTACTGTCGACTCCACAAGCATTAGCACATCTGATAAAATTATGGATGCATGCGTTTTTATTAATGTAAAAAGACTTTTTGCAAGAGATCAGATTCGACCAGAAACTTTTGCTTTGCGAGTTTATGAAAATGCAGCTTCATGGTATTCAGCAACACCTACAAACGATGCATCTGGTGCATGGCAATTTGCATATGATTCCAATGGTGCAGCAACTGGTTTACCTTCTGAATATAATAGCACTAGTAATTCGACCGATGCACAAGCTAATTTGTTTGGAAGTGCTATAAGCTCATCAGAGGCTGGTGTGAAAATTATAGCAGATATATCAGCTAATACTAGTCTAGGATCAAATTCATCTGCTGGTTCTTACGCATTTTTAAGACATGCTTCTAATATCGATGAGTATGTGGGAATTATCTTTTATGATGCTGGCATTGCAGTGTTAAATTTGGGAGGAAGCACTCAAGCCGTTACTAGTTGGGGATCAAAACCTAATTGGAGTGGAACAGCTGCTGTTAGTTTTGGAAGTGGTACTGCAACAGATGCAGCAAGATATAGAGCTGATGGTGCTACTGCCGATGGTGGAGAAGGCCAAGATGCTAATATTAAACACTTTATTTCCCCCAGAGACAGAGTCAATGGTATTCTAAATGGTATGATATCTACTCACGATTCCACCCATGTTGGTGAAATCACTTCTAGGTGGGGCAATGTGGTTGACGCTACGGCAGGTCAAGTCTACATGGGGTTTGCAAAGGAATATGAGGGAACTGCGGCAGATTCACAAGCTGCTGAAGGTGGACCTCAGCTCAATCCGACAGCAAGAGTGTATCCCGATCTTTTAGTCAGTGCCTCTATTGACGATATTGTTGACCATATTGGGTTCACTAGATTTTCTTCTGGATCTTTAACTGCTGCAGCTTTTCAAAATGTCACAAACGTACAAAGCACGATATATTTTTGTAGAGCGACTGCTTCCCAATTCAATGCTAGCAATAACACCACATGGAAAGACACTAGTGATCCAACAAAGTGGTTGCTTTCTGATACTAGCTCTGCAGACCCTTATGCATATATTACCAGTGTTTTGTTGTATGACGATGCCGGTGATATTGTTGCCATTGCTAAGTTAAATAGACCAATAGAAAAAAATAATCAGTCCGAGCTTACTATACGAGTACGCCTAGACTTCTAGGAGGAAACTATGGCTATACAAAAGGTCGAAGATAAGAATAAAATTATTTCGTCAGTAGATTTACGACCCAAGAGAACGTACATATCGGGATCTTGGGGCGTATCTGGCTCTATATACGTGTTTCCCAATAGGTCAGCTACCCAAAAAGATAACATCGACGAAAGATTGAACTCATTGGGTGATGGTATTACTGCTTTCTCTGGTGACTCTCTTGAAGCTAGAAGACTAGAAATATATGAAGGAAATTTCAATAAATTCACTTCTAGTAATGTAGACGCTATTGCCCATGAATATAAAACCAACGGTACTGATGCTAATATTAATTTTACACTAGCTCCGATTACTGCAAATGTGGCATTCACTCCTGAATCTTTCAATTTGTACATCAAAAATGACCCATCTGTCATGACAATCGGAGATAGAATAACTAGACTCAAGGCTGACGGGTCGGAAGATATAGTTTTTGTCTGGACTTCTAATAATAACTTCGAAGTCAGTAATGATCCGCCAGAAATATATAATAGATTGCCTCAAACTCATCGAGATAGATCAGCTCTTAATTATGAGATACCACTTGCTCTTCTTTTGGACGGTGCAGACCCAGAAGCTTTTGACCATGCATATCGTACACAAGCCGCTTTTGAAGCAAATAAAGGTACACCTAGTTACTCTTTAGGCAATTCCAGTCTTACGGGTGGAACAAAAGAATTTTTTCAATATACGGGCTGGAATTATGAAATGGTGAATGGATTTCCTTATAAGACTTCTACAATCACTTCAAGAAATGAAGTCAATCCATGGCCGCCTGAAATTGAAAAACATGGCACTTCTATTATCACGAATTACATCCAACAAGGGTACTCAGATCTTTCTATGCACCCTAGGAACAAAACACAGAAATTTATTGATATTGATAGAGCAAATCAAGACTATTTGGGGAAAGCTTCTTCGAAACAAAGATTACTTTATAGGGAATACTCTAACAAGAACCTGTATGACGAAGGTTGGCATACAAAGAACTCTCATGCTCTTTCTTTAAGTAAATGGACTGATGGTGGAGGGGTAGAAAGAAAACCCGCACTAGTCTACAAAAATGAAAACGATCAATATAAAATAGATTATAATTCATCTGACGTTTCTTTTCATATAGAATTTTGGATAAAACCAAATGCGCTGCAAACAGATATAGGTTGTGTGTGTCAACTTCACAACAATTATGCTGTAATGTTGATCCCTGATTCTGATAGCGTCATCAATGATGTTCCTCAAAAATTTAGTATATCATTGAGAACTAACGAAGCAGCTGATGATGGACAAACTATTACGGGTGATATTGACCATAGAGATTCTAGTGGTACAGATCACGTGTATATATCTAGCTCTCTTTTGAACGTAGAAGAATGGCACCATGTGTCTATTCGATGGGGAAGAAACTTCAATAACGGAATGTTAACAGTTTATCTCAACAACGTTGTAATAGATGAATTTGACGGAATTAACTCTGCTTCTCACGGTGGAATTTCTAGATCTGGCCTGATTGACATAGACTCTTCTTGCATTACTGTTTCGAAAGCTTTATTTATTGGAGGATATCCCAATACTGCTTCACAACAAGAAATATGGCAAGAATTTAGTGGTGCACAAAGCGGAATAGAATGGAGCTCTGCTGGAAGTGGTACCAATACAGTTAATGCAGATACAGGGCATCTGAATAATTTTAATGTTAAATTCACTCTTTTATCTGAAATGACAGATCTTAGGTGTTTTGATTTTCCTAGACAGGAAGAAATTGTTACAGCTGAATGGACTAAGAGAGTATTTGACGTCGACAAGCTTTTATTCTATATTCCTTTCTATTTTGACCCAAGTCATGAAAATTATACAAAAAGGCCCTACTTGTTCCCATCTGGTGGAGCTCTTCCGGAAGAACTACCAGAGGGTGTTTCTGCTAATGAGTATTTGTCTAATATATATTATTCTGGCCAGAATACAACAATTGAGAACACATTTGATAATGATGATGTTCAGAAAATACAATATTGCCAAAATTGGGGTCATGTCGCCGGTGCACCATTTGTGCATGTACAGTCTCATTTTAAAGAATATGTGAATAAAGAAATACCAGTTGTTTTAGCTATGCCGAACATGGCAAAGCTTGAGCCGGATGTTTATCCTAATTACACTGGTACCACGTTTGCCGATGTTAAGATTTTAAAAATTAGATATTTTGTAGATAATTGGAAAAACATACCATGGCTACAATGCTGGAACTCTTTGGTAAAGCCTTGCACTCTAAATCTAGGCACTAGTCCTTCGGAAATAATAGAAGAAAGTGAATTATCATTCGGGAAATCCAAGACAATTATACCTTTAGACATGGTCTCTAATTTTGATTTCGATGATGATAAATTTTCTGCAAAGATGTTAGATCATGATTTTAATTTAGCGCTTTACGAACACAGTCCGGTGGGCGAACCTCCTATAGATTATCCCACAACTAATAATAGCAACATATTGCAGCAAGATGTTCTTCCACCATTTTCTTTGGTTATTTCGATTCCTACTTTATATTATGCAAATAGGATAGAGCACGAATCTTTTATTATAACTACAAAATTGCATGGCAAAGATATAGTGATTGTAGACTTTAATGGTTCTCTTTACATAGCTGACAAAGATAATGAGCCAACCGGTGCAAGGATTGGTCATATTTCTTATGGATTCGGTTACTTATGTTTATTTTCACCGCTAGTTTCTGGTCTAGGTCTAGAAGAAATGAAAATAGAGTTCAGGGGTGAAAAATCAATGCATGTCTTACAATTTGATGTAAGATGTCCACCTGGTCTTGGAAACGAATCTAAAAATGTGAATTATAAAAAATTAAAAGCAACAAACAATTCTAATGAGTCTGATTCTATTGTCACTTACATATCTACTATTTACTTACATGATGAAAACCTTAATATAATAGGGAAGGTCAAACTGGCTCAACCAATACAGAAAAGAGAGGAAGATTCCTTTCTATTCAGGATTAAGATGGATTTTTAATGATATTAGGATTAGATGCGAGTACAAGTACAGTAGGTATTTGTATTCTAGATAAGAAAGGAGAGATTGTACAAAATTATTTTCTGAAATTAAAGAAGCAGAAAGAGTTATGTACGAAAGGTGACGTGC
>Ga0181377_1000319_pt1 | contig 18581 bp, 26 predicted proteins | sample LowvirmetaG_9_FD_130160 | JGI IMG/M metagenome (GOLD analysis project Ga0181377, IMG submission 130160) | Marine viral communities from the Subarctic Pacific Ocean - Lowphox_13 viral metaG | ecosystem: Environmental > Aquatic > Marine > Oceanic | place: Subarctic Pacific Ocean | collected...
AGAAGGGGCAAGTTCCTGACGCCCTGCTCAGGTACAAGGCCGCTGCGCTGCGTCATTTTCTCTTCGAGAAGTACTACCCCGAGGACGCGCACGACGGCATGGACACGGACTCTAAGGCGTTCATCCCGGGGGGCGTGCATCACATGTCTCTAGCCGCATGCAACCTGGCGTTCGTGATCGAGTTGGAGGCGGCACAATGACAGGCATTGACGTGGCCGAGCAACTATCTACGGCCGTGGCCGTTCTGGTGTCCACCGCGGAGGGGTGTCGAAACGTGATCGACGTCCTACCTCTCACTACCCCCGCCGAGGAAACCTATGCTGCGGAGGTACTCCGTGCCGTGGAGAGCGTGATCAAAGATTCGGAGGCCTCCAGAAAAAAACTGGTTGCCCCGATCAAGCGAGAGGCTAAGGCGATCGACAACGCGTTCAAGGCACCTCGGGAGGAGCTGAAGGGCCTGTCGAACAAGCTGCGGCGCCGACTCCAGGAGGTGGCGCAGGAGCGCGAGCGGGAGCGAACGCGACTTCTAAGGGAGGCCCAGGTGGCGGAGTGCCCTGTGGTGGCCAACGCGACGATCGCCCGGGTAGAGGAGGCTCCCGTAACCCCCGGGGTGTCCATGCGCTGGCAGTGGGAGGTAGTGTCCTGTGAACGGGACAAGGTTCCCTCGGAGTATCTCATGGTAGACATGGGTGCACTCAAACAGGCGTGCAAGGCGGCGGACAAGAACGGCCAGACGCCGAAGATCTCGGGCGTGACTTTCGAGCGCAAACCGCATGCAACGGTGCGCCGATGACCTTTTACTATCTCATGGAGAACAAATGAACCCCGCAATGCATAGCACGGCGAGCAACGATCACCGCACGCCAGAATATTTCCTCGACCTGGTGCGCAAGGTCGCGCCGATCTACTACGACCCCGCGAGCCAGCAGAGTAACCCTACGGGCGCCGAGGTGTTCTCCTACATGGATCCAGACGGACGCCCCCGCACGCGATGCAGGGAGCACGGCGCGGCTTCCGTAGGGTATGGAGGCTTGACTCAGCAATGGGCGTCCGTCGGATTGACCTACGTCAATCCGCCCTACGGCAGACACCTGGGCGGCAAGATCGACGAGTCCGCGGAGTTGCGCAGCACATCCAAGTGTGACGACTTTGTGCATCGCGAGATGGGACCTAACGCGCCGTGCTGCAAGTGCGTCAAGGGCCGAGTCACCCGCGTAATCGGCACGGGCACGGGATGGGCGCGCAAGATGGCCGCGCACAACGGCGAGGGACTCTACCTCCTGGCCACGCGCACGGATGCGGCGTGGTTCAAGCGCCTGCATCGGTGGTGTGCTTGGCGCCTCGACTGGTCCTCTCCCTCGCTAGGGCACCGGATCAAGTTCGCGGGAAACAAAGACTCCGCACCATTCCCCTCCACGGTGTTCTATCGAGGCCCCAACGTGACCAGGTTCCTAGACGTGTTCGGGCCACACGGAACGATCCTCCCGGGGCCCAAGACGCAAGCCACCTTGGTGCATGCAGCAACAGGGGGTGGGCTGTGACCAGTATCATAGGAGACCTTCGAGAGCGCTTCCATGAAGGCCGACGTCGGCGAGGGATGAGCGAACGAACACGGCCCCAAACGACCGGAAATGTCACCGCGGCGCGAGTGAAGGCCGTCAGTGGCTTCCTAGACTCGTTAGGCGTTTTTGACTGCGTATGGACATCATCCGGGTCGTCACGAGACTCAGGCGACATGGTCATCTCATGGCAGGTACACACCAATCTGGGGACGGCGTATGAGCTAACGGCAACGCGCGTGGTCTGCGAGAAATACGGTCGACCTTGGTCACGGTTTGATCTGAGTCAGCGCTGGTTCAACCAACCCTCCTGAGCGGAGCCCCAAAACTCCACCGTGTTCCTGATGAGGCCCTCGGCCGGACAAGAGGACCCAGAAGGGATCCAAATCCCCCTGCACCTGTGGAACGGGGAACCCTTCCGATCTAGCGACTAGCTCCGAAATACTCGCCGCTAGTCTTGATCAGCGCCATGCAGTGGCGCCAAGGGTCCCACGCATCTGGGCTCGGGTCCCATCCATCCCCCCGCGCAGTGCGGGCGATGGGGTGGGCGTCCGAGTGCCCTAGTTGGTGGAAAGGGTCCAGCGGGATCAGAAGCTCTCTTTGAACGTGGCGGATGTTCTCCCAGCACTCGGGAGACCAGGGCCCCCGCGGATCATCCGCCGGAGGTACGATCTCGATCCCGTATGTGTTGGGGTTGCACTGCTGGCCTCGCCAGAGGAGGCCTCCGGCGAGATCCGTAGGGCTGAAAATACCGCTAGAGTTCCAGCGGCTATGCCACCATGCGTAGCGCTTGCTGTGCGGCTGGCCGTCACCACGGAAGTACGGGCGAGACTTGCGCCGGCCCACGTGCCACGCGACGACATCGAGCGGAGCAACCTGCGCCACCTCCCCTGCATGCTGCCCGATCACGATGTGGGGCCCCGCCTTCATGTTCCGGAACACCCAAAGGGCCGCACCGAACGTCGAGCCGTATTTGTCCGGCTTCAGGTTGTAGCGCCTGATAATGCCGGCGCCGGTAGTGTGCCAGACGTTCGCAACGGCCTCCGCCTTCCGGGGCCTCCACGCCCCAGAACGGAAGCCGTACGCGGCCTTGTTGCCCCTAGCGTTCGGAAGATTCGGGAGCCACTGGCGCATTAGCGAGATCCTGTAGGAACTGTTTATGGGCTTCGGAGAACTCGGGAAGCGTCTGGGCCTGCAACTCCCTAAGACGCGCCTGTACCTCTGCCTTCGTCACGGGCATGTTAGAGAATGCGGACACAAGAGACACAACGGCCGGCACGAGTCCGGGGATCATGGACCAGTCCATTACGACAACTCCGTAACGAAGTCGATCAGCCAGCGCGGGATAGGGGGCACGTCAACGCCCGACGCGCGCAGAAAATCGCCCACCTCCGCGAGGAATCGAATCACGGGGGCTGCCATGGCGCGGGCAGCGTGTACGGCGTCCTCGTCTTCCGATACCGCGAGTAGGGTAGCAACCCAGGTAGCCTGAGCAGCCACCGCGGATTCATAGCCCTCGATAGTGCGAATACATGTCGCGGCGCGTTCTGCCGTCTCCACACGATCCTCCGCACAAACGGACTGAACCGCAACGTAGGAGCCCTCCAGAAGTGAGTGAGTCACGTCAGCCGCGACCGTCGAGCGTTGGAGCGCGCCGGCTCCGCAACCAAAAAACACCAGGACAAAGGGAATCAGTAGGGCGCGCATTACGACCGGGACTTTCGGCGGGTAACGACAGGGAGGTTTTCGGAGAGGAAGTCGAAAAAGTTCGCGACACTGTGCGCGACGCTCTTGACTTTGCGGGCGAGCTTGTCGTCCGCCTTGGATTCCGTGGTGAGCGCGTAGGTCAGCAGTCCGTCCGCGGCATGTTCCAGAGCAGCAGCTACCGGCGTGGCTAGCGTGATGACCAGGCCCAGGAGGGCCAGGATTGATGTGATGTGTTCCATGTGGGAAGCTTAGCAGCTACTGAGTGAGTAGGGTCTCCAGAATGGCGATCCTCGCGGCCAGGGCGTCTCGCTCTCGGGCCCATTCTTCGCGCTCCTCTTTGTGTCGGTCCTCCCGCTCGTAGTCGTGGTTTTCCAGCTCAACTACGCGTTGTTCAAGGGCGGCGACTTTCGCCTTGGTCTCTCCGTGCGCGCGCACCTCCGAGATCAGGGACGATGCGTCCGCGGCGCGCGTACGGGCGCGGCGCTCTAACCACTTGGACAGTGCGCCTTTTCCGATCACGCCTACTATAGTGCTCGCAACTCCCGTTACGCAAAGCTCCCACACGCTACTATCCACTATGTCGCCCCAAAGTTCGAGGGACTGGTCTCTAGGATCGAAAGGCGGACGGCATAGATCACGTCCTGTGCATGCGCGCCGGCGTCTTGTCCCGAATAAATATGGAGCTGGAGGGTGTTCGTGCTCACAAGCATTTCGTCCACAGCTGCCAAGGTAACCAGCTGCGTGCTCGACGACCCGTCATCGTAAGCGGTGCCTAGTGATGTCCCGGTCCCGTAGGCTGCAGGCACCGCAAAGTTGGGGGTCTGCTCTAGGATATCCACTGCCACACGGTCCCCCCCGGTGCGGGCTGCACCGGGATTTAGCAGGACCTCCACGCTTGACAGCGTGCACCCCGCGGGGATGATCTTCGAGAGGTCCGCCACAAGGACCGCGCCATCCACAAGGGATCCCCGGGCGCCTGTGGTGAACACCCCGCCGGGAGCCTCCCACGTGGCGGAGATGCTCTGCTCAAACGCCGATGGAGAGAGGATCAGAGTACGGGCGAGCGGGTTAGGATAGATCAGCTCATCTGTAACCTCGTTCACGAACCCGCGCAGGTACGCAACCCATGCTGTCAACCTGCCTATGAAATAGTTCCACCAGGGGGCGGGGAGCGTGTCGCCTGGCTCTAGGCCTGCGCTGTGTTGCCCCGCGCTAGGTGCTACGCGCGTGGCGTTGCCGTTCCAGGGGTCCGCGCCAGCGGGGTAGTTGGTGTCTGTGCTCCACTCGGCAGCGGGTTCGAATGATGGTCCGGGCATGTCCGGTTATAGCACGGCTGCCAGTGCCCCGCCTATGGTCGGTCCGTAGGTATCTCCTAGGCCCTGGGCGGTGGAGGTCCCGGGCGTGAGATAGTCCGCGGCAAAGGCGAAGCTGTTGTCTAGGTCGACCACCGGGAAAACTAACCAGATATTCGCGCCGGATTCTTTAGCCTCCCGCAGTCGTGCAACTAACTCGGATGGGAGTAGCGGACGAATCTCCGGCGTCACGATCAGGCTCTTGGTCCCGTACAGCTCGACACGGACAGGCCCGGCCGAGGGATCCCAGACGGATACGATATGGATCAGCTCCTCCGTCTTGCCGTTGGAGTCGTTGACCAAGACACGTACACGGAGAGAGGCCCTGTAGGCGTCATCCGGTCGGCCCTCTCGGGCCTCGTCTACCAGCTCACCGATGATATCCAGCTGCGCCCCCACGGCTAGATCTAGGGACCATACCTCAGTCAGCAGCTGATATGCCGTATCCTCTACCTCCTGTAGAGGATCCACCAGTGCTAGTAGTAGGGATTGAACATGAGGCGAACAATGGTATTGACTGTGTAGCTGGGCGAGAGCATCGGCACCTATGTCGAGCACCGGGGAAATGTCATCGTCGGTGCGCCCGCTCTGCTCCTGTAGAATGGCATATGCGGAGACCTCTGAATATTCGGTAGCCATTACGCGACCCCCTCCGACGACGTGATCACAACGTCATCAAAACCTACCTGGATGATTTGCCGCACCGTGGCCTCCAGGGAACCGAACGCCGTCTGTCCTACGCCCGGCACTCCGATCTCTACCGCTGTTACGCGATGCACTCCGGGAATTCCCTTGATGATCTCCACCGCATCGGACCAATCCAGATCCTGGCCCTGCGTCTGACCCTCCTCCGAGATTCGGGCGTACTCCGCGCGGGCTACCTCGTCCCCCGGATACGTCAGGGGATCTACCTCGATAGTCAGATCTACCAGGCCGGGTATAGTCTCCACGCGAGAGAACTGAACGGAGACAGTCCGTCCCTGCGACGTGAGCACGTCCACCGCCGTAGTTCCTACGGTGCGAGTGGCTCCCGGACGGCTCGCGTAAATCTGATCCGCTACGGCCTGATCATCCGCCGCGGTAGGGGTGGCGGGACCGTAGACAATAGCCTCGATAGAGTGCGGGAGAATGCCGTTGGCGTCCGTAGTGGCGGTTTCGTTCTCTAGTACTGATACGCTGATGATGCCCTCCACGTTCTGGGAGATGTCTGCGCGGATTGCGTCCACCGTCGTGGATCCCTGGGCCTGCACCTCCTGAGTACGTCGCGGCCTCAGAACGGCGTCGCGTTCGGTGTCCTCCCCTAGGGCAGCGTCTACGATACTAGCAATCCCGTTCCACCCTGCCACCGGGCCCGAGATGACAAGGGACCCAGAGGCCGCGGCGATAGGCCCCGTCTCGGATGCATGAAACACCGCCTCTAGTGCCGCGTTGTCCGCCGCCAGGATCAAGGTCTCCGCGTTGGAGAACGTGTCTCCGGGGCGTCCTGTCACGTTGGCCACGAGAGTGCCGGCGGGATACGTTCCCGCGTCCAGGTCCAGGAGCACGGGTGCAACGGAGGCCGTAGCAGGGCGTCGGATCGTGCCCGTGAGCGCGGACACATTAGCTAGCGCGACCCCGGAGCCTCCCGAGGGTGCCATGGAGGCATACACCGCGGCCACTGTCTCCAGTGCTAGCCGCTTCTCCCTGGAGAAAATGTCAACGATAATCCCGAGAGGGGACGAGGGATGTAGATCGATCGTGTTTGAGATTCTGGAGCGAAGCTGCGCCCTAATCCCCTCTCGGGTCTCCTCTAGTGTCGGGATCTCTAGTCCGGTGTCCGTTAGTGCCATGTCTATATCCTAGCTCACTGTGTAATCGTAATCCGTGGTTATCTCTACCTCGGTCAAATCCCCGGGAACGTACTCCCGGACTACTAGGTTGGTGCTGCCCACCTGGTCCACCTCCAGACCCGGAGCGGCTTGATAGACGGCGACAGCTCCAGGGTAGGCCGATCCGGAGGGAACAGAACTCTGAAGGGCGCACGCATCAAAAAACGCCTCTACCTGGGCAGCGTCTAGGAATGTCGTTCCATATCCGCCACCCATGATGCCACAGGATGAGGACTCCGTGGATCCCGAGTTGCCCGCGGTCCCTATCTGATATAGACCGAACGCATGCCCCCATGCGGTAGTGGTAGGCGTTCCGGGAGAGCTATCCGAATCCACCAGGACGGCAAGGCCTTCCCCGTCGCGCGCCCATAGTTCGGCAACGCTCCCGTTTCGTTGGGCTAGGAAATGCATGGGCCTACCTATGTGTTCCGCCTCGTAACTGAACTCCAGATGGACGCCCCCCGACTGGAAGATCAGGCGGCCCAGCCCGGAAGTGCCTCCCGTGCTTTGTAGAAAACCCCACCCCGACGTGTCCCCCCGTGCCTTGCTCCAGACGTACTCCGTAGCCGTAGGCGTAGAGGGCGTGAGAGAGAGCGCCAGAGACATAGTCTCCACGGCCTGCAAAGCGTCCACGTCCGCGTGATAATAGGAGTCAGTACCGTCAAGGGAGAACCCCGTGGCGGCCAGAAAGGTGGCAGGGATTTCAGGAGGGACTACCGGAGGAGCGGGAGCCAAGGCGTCTTGGACGAACGCCCCCGTTATGGGGCTGCCTTGGAACGTCGCGAACCACTTGATGTCGAGCACCCGAGTGCTGGAGAGAGAGGTAGAGACTACCGCGCCGGGCTGAATGCCTCGCACGGATTCGATCAGGGCCGCCATCCGCTGCTCTACAACCAGCAGCGGGGGCGACTTCCGAAATACGAGCTGCAGATAGGGGAACCCGACAGACAGATCCAGGAAAAACTCCCCTAGCCAAAGGCGTAGACGAGTCTCAATCTCCTGTTTGGCTGCGTCGATGCCGTCGACGAAAACGAGCGTACCGCCCTCCAGAAGGAAATCATGGTCGGTGCCTAGTTTGAATCCGCGCATCACGAGCCCTTCAGGACGAGAGATCCCACGGGGAAAGCCCCGTCCACCGTGGTCTTAATGTAGGAGTTCTCTACTCCAGGAATGCCGGCAGCCATTGTGGTGAGGGCCGCAGAGATAGCGGCCAGGTGAGCATCTGTAGCCGCGGCCATAGCCAACGCGGCGGAACCTCCGGCGCGAACCTCCGCGGGATGGAACTCTACCTGCGGCCCGCCTTCCGTTCCCATCATACCGACAGAGGCGCTCATGCCCGCGAGAGGCTCCGTGGACGGGTACAGCCCCGGAATAGCGACGGCTCCCGAAAGCCCGTGTCGCTCCATGGTTCCCGGGTCAACTTCGCCCCCGTCCCGCATCCACGCGTTCAAATCCTGCTGACAGCAAACTAGGAGCACGGTATCCCCCGCCACGAGGGGGAGGTGTACGAACATCCCTCCTCCGCGAATATGGACCACAGGCACCCCAGACAGTAGCGGGAGAGACTCCACTAGATCAGGCTCGTCGTCATCCACGGCACGAGTGCCCTGCTGAAGAGCCGGTTGCACGACAGCCTTTTGTGTGTCCGCGTCATAGCTGCGGACGATGCCCGGGAGAGCTGTAAAAACGTCCTCGAAAAGCGCCTCTGTAATACGTCGGAATACCTCGGGTGTCATGGTTTCAGGGTCAGAGTAGCATACCATTCTGCCCCCGGGAGCGCCCCTTGGTACTCCACCGACTGGATCCGGTAGTCTCCGGAGATCTCCGCGGAACTCAGAACCAGTTTCCTACCGGGATTCAGGCCGCCTTGGATCAAACAAACGGCGGTGACTATTTCCTTCTCATCCATGCTGGGGGATCCTACCAGGCCAGACCCTGGGGAGAGGTACGTCGCGCGCGTTTGGAGGGGCTCTCCCCTGCGCATGATCTGTAGTGCGTTGTTCTGAATACTCCATCTAAGGCCCGCACCCCTGAGCAGCGCGTTCAGGGATCGGCGCACGGGCCCATGTACTGCATACCCGTCCGGGAAACTCGCCATCCCATTACGCAAACGGAAGGCAGCCTCAAACTCACCCAGGTTACCTTTTCCTACGCCCATCGCCGTCACCAGATCGCGGAGCACATTCACTACGGGAGTATTGCTACCATAGGACCGAGTAAGTCGAGCCTGTTGATAGAGCCTCCCAAAATCGCGGGCCTGGATCGTGGTAATAACCTCCGGCCCGTCTCGGGTCGTAACGACGGTGCGACTATCCCCCACGAAGATGATAGGCGGATCGGATCCTTCGTAACCCGCCCCTAGAGACATAGGCAGGTCCCGTGAACTCTCCAGGGCGGCGCGCGTGGTCGAGGCCAAACCAAAAAGCCGCACCTCGCAGGTGTTCGGCTCGCGCTTATCCGACTGCATGACGGAGAACTCGCCATGCAGCGCGGACAGGTCGTAGGTGCCGACACGCACGGACCACGCGCGTTGGTAGAGCCTCACCGCACCTCCTCCGTATCCGCAGGAACATAGATCAGAACGAAAGGGCCGTGAATCCCGAAATCCAGGAGCCCGGGATCTCTCCCAGAGGATTGGGCATCGAACACGCCCAGGCTCCCCGCAGGGAGCCGAGCATCCCAGCGATGGGGCGCGAGCACGTCATTACCTACTAGAAGGGCCGCACCCCGGAGGAGCGGGATTCCCGAATGCGTATAGATAGAGAGCGTCCATTGGTGTGCTCGCTGGATCCAATCGAACTCCAGACGGAAGGCCCGGCCGTCCAGCGTTGTCGTTTGCGTGTAGTGCGCCTGGTTGACTCGGGTAGGGATCAATAGCGGCGTCACGGTCATGAGAACAACCCTAGCACTCCCGCCAGTCCATCCTCCTGAAAGGCCTCGTTGGCTCGATGCGCCATAGACTCCGCGCCTGGATCGGAGGTAGCCTCCTGACCCTCCTGGGCCCCGCTATCCGTCTCGGACTGCCCGCGGGCCTCCCGGCTCTCGGGTGCCTCGACCTGGCGAGTACTCACCACCGTGATCCTTTTCAGGTCGATATTGAACGTGTGTACATCACTTGGTTTTGTCCTGGGCCATACTACGCGCTCGATAGAGACACTCTCATACGTGCGGAACCTGGTCGCTACGGTAACCAAAATAGGCTCCCTGGCGAGGCGATAGAGCGTGTCTGAAACGTCGGCCACGCGATCAAACGCCTTGGAGTACCCCTGCACGGTCATTCCTCGAACTGTTTTTGTGTCCAGGGTGGTGACGACGTTCCGCCGGACAAATCCGGAGGGAGGAGGTACGTCAAGCGGCTGGTTCGTAACGCGAACTTCTAGTGTGATGATGTCTTGTTGCGGTGTCTTGTGATCCGAGGACGTGCCGCCCTCCACGGGATGCTCCGTCGACACGCCAGCCCATTCCTGCACCTCTTTCGTGACAGCGTCGAAACGTAGCTCGTGCTCCCGAGACACGGACACAAGATCCCCTGCGTCGTTGGCGTCCACCGTTTGAGTGCTCCAATGGATCGAGAGTGTCACAGTCCTACGCCTCCCGTCATGGTGTCCAAAAGATCCTGGGCTAGCGTAGCTTCCCGCTGGCTCAACACTCTGCGCACTCCGCGTTCGTCAAGGCCAACGCCCGTTAGGTTCGTAGTGTTCTCCTGAACAATGTTGATCACCGGAGGCTCCGCCGGCGGACGTCGATGGGCGGCAGGACCTAGCCCCCGGACCGTAGAGAACGTGCCGGCATCCGGAGGAGCAAACCCCCCGCGCTCGCGGTTGCGTGCGATGCGCGAATCTGACTCCCTGCGCTCCCTACCAAACAGTGCGGCGCGCCCCTGGAAAGAATCTTGAAAATCGGAGGCGTCCTCATTGGTGTTGAATCTACGCGCTCCTGCACCTCCAAGGCCGCGGACGTCTGTGAACTCATCCTCGTGATCTAGATCCCCTAGACCAAACTCGAAGACAGCTGTCATAGCGTCCAGGAGGTCCTTCCACATGTCCGCGATAACGCTAACGCCCTCGTTGGCCTCGATCCACTCGTAGACCCCTTCGGACATGTCTCCTAGAACGGATTTACCTCCGTCCAGGGCCACGAAGAGATCTTCGAAGGCGATTAGGACGATACCGGCGATCACCGAAATCGCAGCCAGAGACACAAGCGCGGGGGCGAATGCGATCACCAACTTGACGGCAGCCGCCGCCGCCACCGCACCTAGCGCGGCGAATGCCACCTGCAGGATCTTGGTGTTCTCCCATACGCGACCTACCGCAACCGTGAACCTAGTGAATGCCTCCACGCCGCGCTGCACGATAGGCAGCACGGCCACTGCGAGGCGAGACCTTAGCCCCAGCATCGCGAGATCGAGATCGGCGTTAGCGTCCGTCAACTCCGCGGCGGCGTCGATGAACTCCTGAGAGGCGCCTCCGCCTAGCTCCTCCAGGCGCGCTCGCATTGTCGCGACACCCTCGGCGCCGCGCTCGAACAACGGCCCCACACGCGCCCCCGCTCGGCCCATGAGCAAGGACATGGTAGCCACGCGCTCCGAGGAAGACTCCATATTAGCGAGAGGATCCGCGAGGTCTAGGAGGACAGCCTCCACAGGACGCAGGCGCCCGGCCGCGTCCTCGAAAGACACGCCCAGTTGCTGGAAGGGCTCCAGCGCGGTAGCGGTCCCCCGCTGCGCGTCACCCATGGTGCGTTGAAGCTTGATCAGCCCTTGGGTGAACGAGCCCGACGACACGCCGGAGAGGTTCGCGGCATGGCGCCAGGACTGCAGCGCCTGCGTGTCGATGCCGATCACGCGGCTGGTCTTGTCCATCTCGTCGCCAATGGCGGCGCTCGTGTTCACGAAAGAGCGGGCGCCTGCAGCTAGCACGCCTCCCGCGAGAAGGCCTCCCAACCGCCGTAGGCTGCCCGTTAGCGTGTTGGTGCTCTCCTCGCCAGATCGTAGCGCAGAGTCATCAAATTCAGTCCGGAATCGGGCGTAGATCTCTTCTAGTGCGCTCATTTATTTTCGCTTGCTCGCGAGAAAATCCGCGTCCTCTTTCATGTCCAGATAGATGTTAGCATCCCAGAGATCTGCAAGGGTCCAAGTGGTCTCCATTTCCGTGAGGGTGGCCATGCCGGAGTGCACCACGCGCCATATGTCAAGGCTGTTTCGTAGGTATTGGGGAAGGCCTACGTCTTCCCATGAGATGCCAGAGGATCCTCTTGAGGGCCTTTGCCGATCAGGGCTGTCAGCCCGTCGAAAAAATCCGCAAAATTTACCTCCGTGCAAGCCTTCAGCCACTGAAAAGAGAGCAGCACCCTGCCTCGAAACGCCTCCTCCTGCTGCGCCTCCTGAAAAAGAGGGCGGCGCCCGTCCTCCCGGATCCATGTGCAGTGATCGCCAAACGCCTTGAATAGTCCGTCGACCATGGAATCGTCTAGATGCTCTAGCAACTCCATGATCGCGCTACCTAGGAGCCGGGGCGAGGCGCTCCGCAGCTCGCCTAGCGAGTTGGCACGCATGAGCGCAGCCGCAGCCGCAGGCCCCAAGGCGCGGGCCAGTTGGAGGCTGACTTTGCGGGCCTTTTTCAGAGGCATTGGTGTGATTTCAAACGTGAGATCTTCGACCTCGCAGGTATGGGCTTCTATGGTCATCTATTCCCCCCCCAAGGGTTGCCTATTCGGCGTGCGTCTCTTTCAGGTTAGCCATGCGGATCTTCCACGTGACAGTCGTAGGGCTCTTTTCGAGCGTCGGATCAGGCGCCTTCAAAACCCAGGCCTTGGCGGCCTTGTGTTCGCTGGAGCCCGCTCGATTTACTAGGCGGAACGCAACATAGTGTCCGTTCGGAGAGTCTTTGAACGCGTTGTATAGGTCGCTCAGGATCTTGTTCGATGGACTGGTACGCATGAGCGTAATCTCTCCGGTGGCGCGGTTGTCGTGAACGATGCCCACAACGACCTCGCCATCAACGCCTACCATGTCCTCCGAGGTCTCGGAATCTTTGGTGATGCTGATTACGGTACTGTCGCCCCAGCCCTCAAGAAGGTGGCCGCCCAGAATGCAGTTCCAGTTTTTTGGATTGTAGGTACTCATTAGACGATCTCTCCTTCGATGAACGTTTCGTGCGCTGCGCCTGCGAGGCGACAACGAAACTTGATGCCGCGCATGCGGCGGTTAGTGATGTCGGACGCCTCCAGCTGGGCGATGGTCTTATACGAGATAGTGCTCTCGCCGGGAGCGAGTAGCGGTGTGCTGCCTTCCTCTCCGAGGTCAAGCACAGCACCTACCGCGGTGACAACCAGCTGCACGCCGTCATCCGTGAAAGGGATCTTGCGGTTGTTTAGCTTCAGGGAGAACACGGCCTCCTGTAGTCGTGCCTCGATGAAGTCCACCGACCTAGTCACGTCAACATAAGTGCCGCCGTGCATGACACCGTCCCGTGTGATGTCCGCGCCTTTGACGCGAGAGTAATAGTTACTGTTGTCTGCCTCCAGCGTCGATCGCTCAGACGTGGTCCAGGCGTCGGGTGCCTGGCCCGCGAGCGCCTTGAATGCCCATGTCTGGGATCCCGGGGCGAAAGGCAAACATTCGCCCAACCATGCGCATTCAGGGAAGCTGTCCCGGCGAGTCTTCTTGACCAGGGAGAAAGCTTGGCCCGTGTTGGCATCGTCTAGTGCGTTGGCCGTGGCGGTGTAGTCGGTGGGATCCGTGACCTGGGGACCGAAGCCGCAGATCTTGCCGTTGGTTGCGCACCAGGCCGCGACGTCGGAGACGTTGGCCGCCGAGTTGATGTCTACAGCCACGGCATAGAAATCGGGACTCTCGTTCTCGATGATCGCGAGCTGCGTGTCATATCCCCAGTCACCCGTGACGTCCAGGACCTTGCAGGGCCCTGTGACGCTGGCGTAGAAAAACTGAGGCCCGTTGGCGTCGGCCACAGCAGCCACAACACCGCCAGCGTTCGTGCTGGTAAGCCCTGCGATGGCGTCCAGTGCGAGGACTAGTGCATCCGCAGTAGTCGTGGCATCAGTATCGAACGGGATAGAAATAGGGGTCACGGTACCGTCAGGAGAGACGACATCGAACGCAATCACATCTCCGGCGACCGCCGCGGCGCAATCCAACTCAATGGTCTGCGCAGACAGCGGCGTAGGGAGACGCCCGATCCGGATACTCTCCAGGCTGGGATCCTGCGCCCAAGCGCTTGCCGCCATCTTGTACGCGTGATCGTCCAGGTCGAACCCGTCGGAGATCAGCTCGTCAGTGCCCTGGTAGAGCCGGGAGTTCTCTGCGAATCGCGTATGGTACGCCAAAAACAGAGGAAGACCGAAACTCTCCTGCGTCACGTTGCGGGTGCCTGCGACGATTGTAATGTGTACGATGTTATCAATAGCTGCCATGATTGAGTCCTTATGTGAGGGTGATCTCTTCGTCCTCGATCACGAAGGTGAGTCCGTCAGGATATAGCACGCTGGCCTCCACGAAGATCTCTGCCGCCACAGGCACCGGAGCACACACGTGCACGATGCTTGCATTGAACGTAAGATCTCCAATAGCTGCATGCGAGTTTTTGCCTTTGATGCACGTGCGCCGCGTAGCGATCGGCGCGCGAGAGGACACGTTGATGCCCGCTAGGTTCAAGGCGGACAAGGCCAAGGGGCAATGCGACAGGTCCGCATAGATCGAGTCCATGGCTTGGGCAGCTACAAAGAGCCCTGGGCTCTCCGCCACGAGCTGGATCCGAATGGACCTATCCCCGCGCACGACGTATTGGATCAGGTCAGGATCTCCCGACTCGATCTCTGTCACGGCGTCCATACCATGCGTCTCTACGCGAACGAGATTCAGGGTCAGAGTGCCGGAGGCCGTCGCCCATCCCGCCGCGGTTTTGTTTCCTGCCCAGGACGTACGCAACCCGGACACACGCTGTGCCTGCTCTTGCAATGTCGTCTCTATTGTAGGCCAGTCCATGCTCTATCGTACCATAGAAGTGATCGACGAGCGGAACTGGCCCCAATCGATTAGAGGCGTCGAGCTGCCTTTGGCTGCCACAGTGGAGGGGGCATTCTCAGGATCGATGCCTGCGGCGATCCGCTCTTGGATCGAACCAACGGCCCACACGCCGATGCGGGCGAGAGCGACTTGCTCCGTGATCTCTCCCTTCAGAATCTTGCCGGTCAAGGCACGCATGAGATCATAGGCCTTGCTCTCGTTCTCTGCGGACCAGTCAACCAGCCAAGAACGACGGACCTGGCCCCCTAGCCCAAACTCGAACATGGCCGCGAGCGTGCCTGTCGTAATCTCTCCACCGTCGTCTCCGTGGACCTCGGAAGCCTCAGCACCGATGACGCCGACGTCGACACCTAGCCGGGCTTTCATGGCCTTGGCTCGGGCCCTCAGCGCTCGCGCGCCCTTATCTCTCACGGTGACTATCGACGCCATGCGCCCCAGGGACCCCCTGCGACCACGCGCGCCATGCGTTTACGTTCCCGTAGATACGAGGTCATACCCTCGGCATCGCAAGCGCACTCGCCACCGCCTTGGGTAAACTCCGGACTGATCGCAATCAGGTGAGCAGCCAACCACATAACCCCCTGGTCATATCGGTCACCCCATACCTCGGAGTCCGTACGGGACTCCGCCTCCGAAATACACCGCTCTACCACGAGCATAGGCACCCCAGAGAATGCAGGGTGGCGAAGCCGTAGTAGTGCGGTGGTTACGGACATGATCAGTCTTCCGACAACTCAAGTAGCCGGAACTCCGCGGCGTCGCGGACGGTGCTACGGCTATCCTCCGAGGCGAGAGCTTCCAGCTCCGCCACGTTCGTCATGTTGCCGATGCGCTTGATCAGGTCCGCCGCAGAAGGTCCCTTGGTCTTCCGCTCGGGAGCGGCGATCAAGAGCATACCGTAGTGCTTCGCAACATACTTTTTGACGTACGCGCACTGTTTCGGGGGAACACCCGCAACTCTCGCCGTGTGAACATTCTGGACTCGTACGTAGTCGCCGGAGGCGATCATTTCTTCTTTTGTCTTCTTTGGCATATTTTGCCCTCCACCCGCAAAGCCTCCCGCGGATGAATCCGGGGAGGCGATGCAGGCTTTGCGGGGAGGGGCCGCGTAGTTTTAGAGGTTGTCCATATAGGCGAAGCCCATAGGCTCTTCAATAGCTGCGCCAGCAGTACGGCCATGGCAGTTGACGATAAACGCCAGGTTGCGCTCCTGAGCGGGCATGATTTCGAAACTCTGAGGTTCCACAATCTCTACCACGTCGGGGTGTGTGTCGCACGCAAGGATGCGGTCAGATGCGCCAGCGCCAGCGCCGGCCAGGAGATTCCACGAGTCGACGCGGACGTTAGGGTGAGCTTTCTTGAACGCGTCAAGAGCACTGACCTCCGTTGCACCCGTAGGGGAGATCAGCTTGTCTCCAGCTTCCCATAGGTGATCCGTAGGCATCAGGATCAGGTTGGCGTTGTACACCTCCTTGCTGTCCACATTGATCGTGCGAACGAGCATCTTTAGATCCGCGAGAATCTCAAGGCCCGTTTTTGCGGACCAAAGACCAGCGGCAGCCGGTGCCTTGATGTCCACCTCCGCATCATTCAAAAGGCCGGTACCGATGTTCCATTTAGAGGAACCGAACGCCGCGACCTGGTCGAACTTGCGTTCATAGGCGCGCCGCGCCTTGCGGGGTTTCTTGCTGGAAAGATCCTTGTCCATGAAGGCCGCTCGCCGCACGTCCTGCATCGTGTATACGTATGCAATGCCGAGCGATGCAATACCTCGAAGTTCCTTCTCGGAGAGCGTTTCGACGGTCGGGAGGTCGTCCGCCCAGCCATTGTCATCAATGAAGCGGGCCTCGCCAACATCGTTCGTGCGCTCGAAACTGTAGCTGTCTGCGCCCGTGTCGACGTTGGACGATACGGAGAAAAACGAACGCGCCTTCAGGCTGGGATATTTCTCTTCGTAGACCTTAAGCATCATCTGCTCAAGCTGCTGGGAAAGAACGTTCGTCTCTCCAGCATCCATACGCATGAAATGCCCTTCTTGGTGTTCGTGCATCCGGTTATAGGACGCTGTCATTTGTGCCGCTAGGACGCGGGCTGCTCTGCTGATTTTCATGATATCTCCTATACTCGGACGATCGAGATCTTAACGAGGTCCCCGGAGACCCCGGACTCTTCAAACCGGGCCCCAGGAGCAGCGTCAAGATCGGCACCGGCCGTGCCCTGAATCTGGCCTAGGGTTGCTGTGGCAGTACCACAGAGGACGGCCTCGCCGGCAGCGGCGGGACCTGTAAGAAGGACGTAGATCTCTCCCAGCGACATGACGGGGAGACTCTGATTGATCTCTACCGTACCTGTCGAGCTATACACGCGAGACGTACTGGCAACGCCGAAACCGAGGAAGGTCGTAGCGTCCAGAGTACTGCCGTCGACGACGGGCAGCGCCTGGTCATCGTCGGTACCGCGAAGAAGAGGCTGGCCTACAGTGATCTCCCCCTCCGCAGTCTTCGACGGAGTGCGTTTAGGGCCTTGCCCTGTGATTTGTCCGGCGATTGCGCGTGCTGGCGCATCCTGGACCGAGGTTTGACGTGCCATTAGTTAGTTCCCTTGTTCGCGTTTTTGATTGAGTTGATTCGAGCTTCCTCGGCAGGGGAGCGCTCGGAGATTGTAGGAGCATCCCCAGAGGCATCCTGGCGGACGGCTTGGGACGTGCTGGGAGGATTTGCGATCGCATACTCGATCATTCCAGTCACGTAGTCAGCCGACTTGCCGGTGACATCCTGATTCGGTAGCAGCTTGGCCACGGTGGCCAAGGTGATCTCCTCGTCCGACATGTCCAAACGGACCTCCGCGCCTGCCGTGCGTGCACGGTCGATCAGTCGAAGGCGGGCGGACACAAGAGCGGCCACGTCGACGGCAGCATGGGCCTCCGTGAGCCGGGCCACTTCCGCATCTGCGGCGTCCAGGCGAGCCTGCAAGGCAGCGCCGGCAGCAACCGCCTGCCCCTCCGCAAGATCACGAGCGACACAAGCCGCCGTATGGGCGTCCGTACCTACCTCGTAAACAGTGCCGTTAATTCTTTCTTTCATGATATCCTCGTTATCCTCTTCTTGGTGGGGGATTTGGTCCCCCTCAGCGTCTAGCCGGATTGCTACCTCGCTGCCTGCGCGTCCCGAAGGGACCAAGGCTGTGTGATTGTAACGGATCTGCGTCTGGCGGGCATCGTAGCGCTCCCCCTCGGGAGTCACGCCCGCGCCCTCAACGATCTTCGCAGTGTACCCGCAGGATACCTCATTGCGCGTATTCCCTCGATCGATCAGGCGGATCAATCTGGCGTCCTGGATCACCAGGTCGCCCAGGATCTTGTTACCATCCTGACGGGGAACTCCCTCGACATGGCCTCGGGAGTACGCCGCGAAGTTCTCGGGCGTGATCAGCTCGGACGGGTGCAGGTTCGTGACGGGCGCATTAGCCAACGAGGCCAGAGATTCCGGGGAGAAAACCTCCTCTGGAGACCGGTACTCGCGGCGGACGCTTCCGTCCGGCTGGATGTATTCCAGGATACCCGTACGGGCAAGAGTCGCAGGCACGGAGATACCCCCTTGTGCAGTGCGTTTCACTTTGCCTAGCCGGCCGAACGTATCAAAGCGGGTTGCCATTGTCACGAGCGTAGCACGGAGTCAAGCGGGAAGAATCGGTGACATGGTGCACCGACATTCGAAATCCTCGCCCGGCGGGTTGCGTTCCCCGGACTCCGATGTCACGGGAGGATCTCCGTGCTTCTGGACGGTGCCGTTTAGCTGGCCATGAATGTCTCGTACCCGCTCGTCTCCGGATGCGATCCACCGGTAATGTGTGACGCCTGCCTCCCGGTGCCGTACCTGAGTGAGCTGCGAGTTAGCCTTCAATAGCTGATCCCGGGCAATGAGCTGCGCACGTGATCGGCCTACGCGGAAGCGCTCTTGTATCATGTTGCGCAGCGTGCTAGCCCTTCGGCCAGTGCTCGCGGCCTCCGTCACGAGGGCCAACACCTGATCGTGTTGCTGGAGCGCCT
>Ga0181377_1000320_pt1 | contig 18578 bp, 37 predicted proteins | sample LowvirmetaG_9_FD_130160 | JGI IMG/M metagenome (GOLD analysis project Ga0181377, IMG submission 130160) | Marine viral communities from the Subarctic Pacific Ocean - Lowphox_13 viral metaG | ecosystem: Environmental > Aquatic > Marine > Oceanic | place: Subarctic Pacific Ocean | collected...
GATTGAGCTTAATAAAAAGCCATACTGGGTGTGTCCATCTGGTGAACAGTTGACAAACTTTGAGTTTGTTGCAAGAGCGAAGTCATTAATTGCGAAAGGCTCACGCGTTTACGTAGGGACAGACTCAATGCTCAGAGGTGATAGTTGTATTTTCGCAACTGTTATTGCGTTTCATAATAATGAAAAAAACATAGCGACGTATTACTACAAGAAATTTAGAATATCAAATGTAGAGTACAGAAACCTTAAAAACAAGATTACTGAAGAAGTAAATCTATCAGTTCAAGCTGCCCAAAAAATATCTGAAATTAGCCCTTTGACAAACGTAGAAGTACACGTTGATATCGGCATTAACAAAGAAAATAAAACAAAATCAATGATGTCCGTCGTCACCGGCTGGGTATCAGGCATGGGATATGAACTCAAAATTAAACCCGACTGCTGGGCTGCATTTTCTATTGCAGACAACCACACAAAGTAAGGAGATCAGCATGTTTTCTTATAGCCCGAAGACAACAATCGACGAGTTAGTTCAGGATTCAATGTTTGGACTAATAAAAGCAAAGACAGGAATAATGAAACCTGTTCACATGAGATATCTAGAATATCTTGTTACTTTTAGAAAAGAGCACGGAAGAATAAAAATTTCTTCAATTCTCATTAAAAGAAAGATCTTTCCTTGCTTTGAAAGAATATGCGAGAAAGAAATAAGCTTTAGCGGCGCTTCAAAAGAAGAATTTTTAGATTTTCTGAGGACTAAAGGCGCGAAGCAGATAGAACGCCGCGAAAGTGTTTTAGAGTACATATAGCGTGTAAATAATACTTTTGCTACTTATAATAAACTATCAGGAGATAGTTTTGAGCGCAAGTAAACACTTTCCATACGAGACCCCACGACCAGAGCAAATTCATGCGATTGCTGCTGCTTTAAAAGCATTTCTTAAAAACGATAAGAAATTTTTTATTTTAGAAGCCGGAACCGGTGTCGGTAAGTCTGCTGTAGGCTTAACCTTAGCAAGAGTTCTCAATGAGAGACTCCCTGACACTGATGAATATAGTCAGGGATCTTACTTTTTAACGACACAGCGTGTACTTCAAGAGCAGTACGAAAACGACTTTGGGCATCCGAGCGGGAAGATGACTTCTGTCTATTCTTCTAAGAATTATCAATGTGAGTATCACAAACGAAATGACTGTAGAACAAGTCAGCAAATGCTTAGAACTGAAGAAAAGTCTTCAAGGTTCTTTAAAAAGTGTACAGTTGACTGCCTCTACAAGCGGGAAAAGAAACTTTTTCTTGAGTCACCAGAGTCTGTAACAAACTTTCCCTACTTCATTATGGAATCAACATATTCAGGTAAAATTACCCCTCGTAATTTCTTGGTAGTTGATGAAGCTCATAACGCAGAATCAGTGCTGACTAATTTTGTTGAGGTTTCAGTTAGTCAATATTTCTGCGAAAAGGTCGTAAAATGTAAATGGCCCGGCAAGATTACGCCAGTTGCTTTTTTCAAGTGGGTCCGCGACGTTTACAATCCTAAGCTTCAGAAACAAATCCTCTACTTTGAGCAGCAACTCGAAAATCTTGGGCTTAAATCTAGAGTGAAAGATTTAGCTGCTATCGCACTCAAATTCGACATGCTCAAGTCACACTCAAATAAGCTTACGCTTTTCTTAGAAGACTACTCCGCAGACAACTGGGTAATGGAGGTCGGCGAAACAGAAAAGCGCGGCTATGTACGTGTGACTTATCGAGCTATTGACGTTTCTAAGTATGCTGATACTTATCTGTTTCGAATGGGCAGAAAGGTCCTTCTCATGTCTGCAACTATTTTGAACGCCGACGGGTTTGCGAAGTCGCTAGGCATTCCTAAGGGGGAATATGACTCTATCAGTATTGCTTCTCCTTTTCCGGTTGAGAACAGACCCATTATACATGCTGACATCGGAAGTTTTAGTGCAAAGGTAATTGACTTCACACTGCCACGAGCAAAGGATGCTGTCAAGGCAATTATGGCAGAGCACAAGAACGAAAAAGGTATCATTCATTGTCACACTTATAAGATCGCAAACTATCTAAAGAAAAAGCTTCGATCAAAACGCATTCTTACACACAACAGTGAAAACCGCGACGAGATTCTAGCAAAACACATTAACTCTAAAGAGCCTACTGTCCTGCTTACACCTTCAATGACAGAGGGCGTTGACTTGAAAGATGACGCCTCGAGGTTCCAGATCATTGTCAAGGTGCCGTATCCGTACTTAGGTGACCCAATTATCAGAAAGCGGATGAACAAAAATGACAAATGGTATCCAATGAAAACAGCGATGACCATTGTTCAGGCGTACGGTCGAAGTGTCAGATCCATCGATGACTCTGCTGTTACTTATATTCTTGATAGCGATTGGAAGAGATTCTATCGACAGAATAAGGATGTGTTTCCGGCTGGTTTTCACGAGTGTCTAGTTTAGCGTGCATTTATAGCATATGTGATGTAAAATAAGATGTGAGGTAAAATGTTTAAACTTGCATGCAAGATTCCCCAAAAAGTTGAAGTCGCACTTAGCGGCGGACCTGACTCTGTTGCGCTTCTTGGATTTCTTGCAAAGAGTCGCAGAGATGTCTCTGCAGCTTTCGTGCATCACGGAACAAAGACGTCAGATGAGTCTGCTTATGTCGTGTCAAGGGTTTGCAAGCAGCTGGATGTGCCGCTTAGAACGACCACGTTGTCTTCTGTTGAACTCTCCTTCGGTGGCCTTGAGGCAACCTGGAGAACGGCGCGCTATGACTTCCTGGATAAGGCAGAGCGTGCAGTGGTTACTGCACATCATCTTGATGATGCAACTGAATGGTGGATCTTTTCATCGCTTCACGGTGAAGGTAAACTTATTCCGAGAATTCGAGGAAACTATCTTCGCCCTTTGCTCTTGACTAGAAAAGAAAAACTGGTTGAGTATTGCAACTACAACAATCTGCCTTTTTATATTGACAAGACTAATCTTCTGACTGACCGCCCGCGAGTTTTAATTCGTAATAAAATGATGTATGATTGTCTTGAGATTAATCCTGGTCTGCACAAGACCATCAAGAAGAAATACCTCAAGGAGATTGAAGATGAACGTTAGGGTTGGTGATAGGGTAGAGGCATTGTATCATATGAGTAACAGAGGCGTCGTTCAAGAGATTTACTACGTTAAAGTAACAGCTGGTACTGGTGCTGGTGCACTTTCTAAGATGCGAAGAATAAAGTTCCTAAGTGAACTCGATGGGAAAGTTCATGATATGAAAGCACAAGATCTGCGTGTAATTCGAGAGTAGCCTCTATACTTATTTAAGATGAACAAAAAGGCACAAGACACAGCCGATAACTTTATCAATGTGATGATAAATGCATGTCTTGTGACAAATGGAATTTTAATCGCAATGTCAGTAATATTAGGCGACGATTACCTATTTAAAATTGCAATGGTATCTTCGGGTATGTTGTTGTTAAGTAAAGTGAGTCGTTACTATGGGAAAAAAATCAAAGAAGACAAAAAGTGACAAGCTGAAAGATTTATATCTTGACAGGCCGACTTCTCACGGTGGTTGGCCTCACGGTCACCCAGGTAGCTTCAGAGACAACAAGACACCTGTTTATAAACAGATTGCTCAATATCTGGAGGACATGGGACTCCTTGAATCCCCAGATCATGCAGTCTTAAGTGAGCAAAAAATACGCCAGATTGTTAGGCGTATTTTAATTTTATCTAAGTAATCTGAGTTTATTCAATGGCAGAAAGTCGATCATCAAGTATTCACAAATTAAGAAAGCTGAGAAACGATCTTTGTGAAAAAGAAAGAATAAGCGAATTAAAAAGAAAACAGCAGGCATGGCTTGTTGAGCAAGTCAGCGATTTGAAAAAATTTGTTGAAAATGACTCTTGCACTATTGATTGTGTAAAAGGAAAAATTGCTCAAATCCTGAAAGAGCTCAACGCCTCGGGGGTTAAAAATGAGCAGTGAAAACGGTTGGAGCGAATACTCTAAGCTTGTCTTAAAAGAACTTGAGACTCTCGCCGGAGCTATTACTTCGCTGAACTCTGAAATTCAAGAGCTTAAGCAAGAAATTACAAGAATGAGAGAAAGAGAAGATAGAGTTGATGAACTTCGAGCATGGAAAGACAAAGTAGATGAAGTCGCTTCGCCAACCCAGCTAGGGACTGCCTTGAAAGAAGTCGATGATCTTAAGCAGTTTAAGACAAAAGCTGTGACAGTTTTTGCAGTTGTTCAGTTTGCTATGGCGATGGCGCTTGCGATGTCAAAGATATTTTAGATTTTCAATTTTTGATTGTATGTAAAACTTATCATCTTTGTGTTAATATACATTATACTAACATATAGGTGCTAAACTTGAAAAACAATAAGATTGTTGAGCAGTATTACTTACCCTACAAAAAGTCAAACGAAACACTAGGTCAAGTCATTAAAAGAGTCGACGATGAGATATGTGATGATCGTTTTAAACATATCTGCAATCGTGATATATTTATAGGTGAGGACCATAATGGCTGCTCGAGACTGGACTGAAATAAGAGAGATTAATGGTACTAAGTACCTTATACAGTATTTTGAAGTGGATGCGCACGAAGGCTACACAAGTCGGAGCTCTCATATTGTCAGAAAAGCCACAGAAGAAGACGTCAAAGAGCATAAAGAAAAATCAGACAAAAAAGGAAACAGCGTTGAAAGATAAAGATAAAAACTTTGCTTCTGGTAGTATTAACACAAGCACTCTTGAAAAAGATTTAGAAGAACTAGAATCTTTGCTTACGTCGCAGTCTGACGCTGAAAAAAGAACAGGCATAAAAATAAGCGACGACGTCGCTCTATCTGATGTTGAGACAGTCTTACAGAAGATTCTTGATGCAGAGTGGGGAGAAGAAGAAATAGCAGAGATAAGTGCACCCATTTACATGCTCGAACTTAATAAGGAATCAGAGATGTTCTACAGTGTGAACCAGCGAACATTCATACCTGTAAGAAATCACGTTGAGGTCATTCCTGTTGAAAACCCATTCGACAGCAGTAACAAATCTTATTTTTACGTTATTAACAACGAGGTCTTTGACATAGATGATGAAAAAGTCATCTGTGTCGGTTGGAATTGATGAATTTTGATCACGTTGCAATATCATCTACTGACATTGACGAGTCTGTTCGCTGGTACAGGCAGTTTTTAGATGATGTTGAAGTGCTCTATCAAGATGACACGTGGGCGTTTTTAAAGTCTGGCACGGTCAAATTTGCTTTCATTACTCCTGGTCAACACCCACCTCACGTTGCAGTTAGAGTAGAAACAGAAGCACAGGAAGCTTTTCTCGCAGAAACATTTCCAAAGCGGAAATGGAAGGATCACCGAGACGGTTCTAAGTCTTTCTACACTAAAGACAATTGTGGAAATATAGTGGAGTTCATAAAGTACAATGATGAAAGTTAAAAAAATTGTAGAATCTTATTGGGAAGCATTAAATTTATCTAGTAATCTAGATTACGAGTGGGATAAACAGTGTGACAACAGTTTTTTAAAGTTTCTAGATGCCGTCTACTACACACTTCTATTTTTAATAATTAGCTACCCGTTAGTGGGCATGATTGTATTGTTCTTGCAGAATTATGGAAAATAAAACAGATTTAACAGATTATTTAATAATGACACTTACTGTTGTTCCCGTGGTTTACTGCTGGGTTTTAAGAGACTTCTTGAAGGATATTATAAAAAATGAACAACCTAATGATTGCATTACTCCTGTTAGAAGAGATGGAAAACCAGTTTACAAACATAAGAAACCCAAGAGGTTCACACTCAGGTCACCCTCACTGGTCAAAAAAGTCATCAAAAGAACCCTTGGGTAAATCTTTTATAGACGAATATTTTCCAGAAGAAGAAGAAGAAAAAGTAGAACAAAAACCCGTAAGCGTAAGTCGAGCATTTAAGAAATGAAATACTTGAAAATGTATTGTGAAGAGTTTGATTTAAAGATTAAACATCAATTAGTTTTAAATTTAAATAACGAAGTCGTTGGTTATATAGAGCCTAACAAAAAATACGTCAAATTTAATTCTAACAACAGTCCGATGAAAGAATCTGATCTTTTAATGTTAGTTTTAGAAAAACTAAGTGTACATTAGACCGGTCATACTATATAATCTATCTGCTATTCATAAGGAGAAAGCACATGGCAATTGTTAAAGCAAGGAAGAATGAGAGATTTGAAGTTCTTATTAGAAGATTCCAGAGAGCAGTTGAGCAAGCAGGGATAATGAGAGAGCTCAAGAAAAGAAGATATTATCAGTCACCATCAGAAAAAAAGAAAGAGAAGCGAAAAGCAGCAGAAAAAAGAAGAAGAAAAGAGTCACGACGTCGTAGGTAAACTTCACTTTTTTGTCATATTTATTCATGGAGTTAGATATGAAAGTTACAAGAAGAGAACTGGTAGCACTAATACAGGAAAACCTGCTCGAACAAGATGATTCTGAAGAAGTTGAACAGCCTGTTGAAAAAGCAGATATTGATCTTGAGATTGGACTGGGTGATGACTCGCCTATTGCACTCAAGCTTAGAATGAACGCTGACGGGAAAACAGAAGCGTATGTCAAGAATGACGAATCCGGTGCTACAATAGAAAAGTACGATGATCCATCTGATGAAAAAACTAAACAAGATTTGTTTGGTTGGCTTAGAGTTGGACTAGAAGATGCCAAAGACAGGGCGTCAAAAATAAAAATATCTCAAGCAATTTCAAGGCTTTTAGGTGACTCAGAAGATGAAGCTGACGCAGTTGCAAACTTAGAAAAGAATCTAGCAGACACTGGCTTCGCTACTTACGCGCAAAACGTAAGAAAAGAAAAGAAATTCTTGTCTACTACCCCTGGCAACAGTGTAGCCTAACATTGTGGTTCGTATACATTGTTGAATGTTCAGATGAGAGCCTGTATACTGGCATCACAAACAACATAGACAGAAGGTTGACAGAACATAATAGTTCCAAAAAGGGCGCGAAATACACAAGATCGAGAAGACCTGTTAAATTAATTTTTGCAACACCTGTAAATAGTAGGTCAGCCGCCCTAAAATTAGAACATAAAATAAAATCTCTCAGGAAGAGTGAGAAAATTGCTTATTTAAAAAAGGAGGCAAGCAATGGATTGGAAGACAATTGAGACAGTCAGTATTGTAAATAGAGAAGGGGAATCTGAAGATATTAAGATTCAATATGACGGAAATCACTATAGAATTCAAAACACTTTCGGTAACATCAATCTTGAATTTGATGTTTCTTCGGGATTTGAACTTGCAGATAAGCTAAGCGCTATTATCACATCAGATATCAATCAAGAGATTATAAGTTTTCTCAATCAGCAAGACATCAAAGAAGACGCAAAGAATACGCAATCAAAGCAAATGAACCTCTTTAGTAATTCAAAAAACTTAGAAAATAAAATAAGTGCAAAGACAAAAGAATCTTTGTATCAGATCAAGGGCCAGAAGTAATTTTATGGGAAACTTAGCATCAGCCAAAGCAGTGACATTTCTTGACATAGAGACAACTCATCTAAGCCCAACAAAGAGCGCGATACTACAAATATGTTTTATCACAGACTGGGAAGATGGTCGCCAAGATGTTTGGTCAACAAAGATAAAACCAAAAACAATTGAATTGAGTTTTGCTTCTGAAGAAGCATTGAAGATTTGTGGTTTCAAGGAAGACGAATGGTCTGATGCACCTAGTTTCAACGACGTTGCTCCCGAAATTGTTAAGCGATTAACATGGGGCCCTCTTGTCGCACACAATATTAACTTTGATCTTGCACACCTCCGTGCTGTATTTAACAGATATGGGTGGAAAGAAGTTGACGATGTTAAGCAGCTTGAGGGTAACAAAAACTTTAAGATAGGGTACCCGATTATTGATACGTGTGCCCTATCTTATCTTTTTCTCCCTACCGACCGACAAAACTTGCAAGTCCTCAGAGAGTATTTTGATATGACACAAGAAGGTGCACATGATGCAATCAAAGATACTGAAGACTGTCGACAAGTTTTTTATAATATATTGAATGAAAAGATTTCAGGTTGAGTGCATTTTAAAAACTTTATGCATATAATATAAGCATGGAAATAAAAGATTTATCTTTAAGGAAGTTACATTGGGAAAAGTCTCCCATTAAAAAAGTCCAACCGATAGAAAAAACATCAGATAGAGAAAACTATGATATAGTTTTTACTGATATTGATTGGGATTTATACTATCCAGGAATGTTTGTTTCAAAGTATGCATAAGGAAAATATGAGAGTCGCAGAAATTTTTGAAAGTATCAAGGCAACTTCTAAATCAACTGAAAAACTATTGATTATGAAAGACCACGCTGACAACGAACACTTTAAGTCAGCACTACATTATGCAAGTAATCCCTTCAAACCCTTTCACATCTCTAAGGTCCCAAGGGTGAAAATCAGTGAAAAAGTTACTGACGAATTCTTGGATGAAGATAAAACTTGGCTTGCTTTCTTTTCAATGCTCGATCACTGTGCATCTCGTCGTCTGACAGGAAACGCAGCAATCAATTTGCTTTTAGGGTTTTTTCGTCGAGTTGATAAAGAAAACGAAAAGTGGATGCGCAAGATTCTTAAGAAGCATCTAGCTATTGGTGTTTCTGTTAAGTCAATTAACAAAGCTTTCCCGGGGTTCATACCTACTTTTGAAGTGACGTTGGCACAGAAATTTGATATGAAGCGCCTTGAGGGTAGAACAACTGTAGCTGTTGAACCCAAACTAGACGGCATCCGCTGTTTTGCCATTATTGAGGGTGACACAGCGATCATGTTAGCTAGATCTGGAAAGCCCATTACAAACTTCAACGATACCATTCTAAAAGAGGTTGCTAAGATGGGCGACGGATGTTACGACGGCGAGCTCATGGGAGAAGACTTTATCACGCTTATGCGCCAAGCCTATCGAAAAGAAGACGCTGATACTTCTGGCACATACCTCGCACTGTTTGATTTTCTGCCTATCGAAGAGTGGAACTCAAAAAAGAGTGTAACTTCTTGTCGTGAAAGGTTTGAAATAATGCTTGATCGAATCGATGAGTCAGATATTGATTTAAGTCTGGTGCAACCTGTCGACAGAGTTGAAACAGCCTGCGATTACGAAGAGATCAAATCAGAGCATGATACTTACGTAAAAGACGGATTTGAAGGAGCAATGATCAAACTTCTTGATGCTCCCTACAAGTTTGGCCGAGGATACGAAGTCATGAAGCTCAAGGCGTTTCATGATGTTGACCTAAGAGTAAAAGGTCTTTTGGAAGGTACTGGTAAGCACGCAGGGAAACTTGGATCATTCAAGGTAGTATTTAATGGTGTTGATGTTCAAGTTGGTTCTGGGTTAACAGACGATCTTAGAGCACAAATCTGGAAAGATCCTGATAACTTCTTGGATCGAGTGATCGAAGTAAGATATCAAGAAATTACACCTGATGGCTCACTTAGATTTCCTACTTTTGTCTGTTTTAGAAATGATAGGGCTTGACGTTGAAAAGCATCTTACTAATGCTTTGTCTTCTTTTTTCTTGTAAAAGCCAAGAACTTAGAGATGAAGCGTCAGAAGACTTCCTCCAACCCTTCGCGCTGGAAGATGCATCTATTCACCCAGCAAGGTGCTCTTATGAAGACTGCATTTGCACTGTGTCGATTCCAAAATACAAACCCACATACAAAGACGTAACAAGGAAGGATTACACAAGTGTGTTTTTCCCAGAAAACGGATTCAGTCTTAGCACCCCAGAGAAAGAAAAAATAAAAATTTTTATATCTGACAAAATGCGAAGCAAGACAATTCTGACGATAGGGTATACCGACGGCTGTGGAGACTATGACTTAAACAAGGTCCTCTCAGAAAAAAGAGCTGCAACAGCTGCGAGATATATCAGAAGCTTAGGATTTAGAAACAAGGTTATTACTGCAGGAATGAGTGAGATGACTACCTCTCATTCAGATAGTGCGAAAAGAGTTGATGTTATAACATCAGACAATTTTACCGTAAAAGTTCCTCCACCCAATCTAGTGGCTGACCACTACCTTCTCGATGCTTCTGGGTCAATACGGGACTACAGAGAGTGGGTCAATATAATATCAGCTAATAAAAAATCATCAAGTCGGCTCCACTTATCTTACACATTTGAATGTAACAACGGGACTAGCGCTGCCGACATCACACCCGGCGGGGGAACAGAGATATGGTTTTCGTATTGGCAAGTTCTTGACAAGATGCGCCCTGGGCAGACTCTTTTAATTTTGTCAGATTTTAGTTCAAGATACCCACTAAGTTTAAATGACACAGTTCGGTTACAGAAAAAAGTAAGAGAGAAAGGAGTCAAAGTATATGCAATCAGAATATAGACTATTGAGTCTCAAGATAACAAATGAATATATTACTCACTTTCTTGATAGTCAGGCTGCAATTAGAGTGGGTTTCGCAAATGAAGGCTGGATTGCTGGCGGATTTGCAAGAGAAGCTTTTAAATGTGCTAGCACGGGCCGGTCGTTTAGGAATTATCTTTTTGAAAAAGCCGGAGATATTGACTTCTTTTTTCAAGAAGATAAAAAACACTTAATCGCCAAGACATGTCGAACATCGGACGCTGTTTTTGCAACAAATTATACAAATGATAAAATAAAAGTTCAGTTTGTAACAGCATTTACACACAGCAGTGTTGAAAAAACATTTAAATCTTTTGACTTCTACAACTGCTGTTACGCAATTACGCGCAGAAAAGGTGAATACTTTGTTGAATATTTACCCGAAGCAAAAGAACTAGATGCAAAAAAAGAGTTAGGCGTGAAGTGTTCTAATTCACCCTACACACTCCAGCGGATTGTCAAATATCTCTCTCGTAAAGATCTAGACAAAATTTCAAAAGAGTCAGATGAAATTGTCTATGATATTATTGTGAGAGCTGCTTCTGAATCTTTTGATAAAAAATTTAGATACAATGTTTTTAAGCCGTATACACAAGAGTCCTTAATGCAACTTTTTAAAATAGGCGTTGTCAAAAAAGAAGATTTGATTTTGTTTTTAGGGAAGTACTCTGTGGTTACCAACGGAGACAGCTATGGGCCGTCGATTGTAGAAGACTGGGCAATGTCAGAACTTGAAAGTAATACAATAAGTGCAAACAAAGAGATGATAAAATAAGATATGCCTAAAGGTGAAATATGAAACATATCAATACTTTACTAATAATACCTCTTTTAGTCGGCTGTGGCCCAAAGAAGCATTTTCAAAAATACGTCTTACCTTCTGAAAGCCCATGCCTTGATGGGACGATCATCAATATTGATGATGCTGGATGTAAGTCATTCTTTTGGGGTGTGAGAGAAAGCACTGTAAAGATTAGGTGCACAATGACAGACACTCAAAACTGGTGGGTAAACACATCTTTCTATTTTGTTCCAAAAAATAGCGGAGACCCAGTGTCAGACGATTGGACAAGTTTTTGTACTGATGGTGAATTCAATGTTTATAAAGGTAGCACACTTATTAAGATGGGTCTTATAACACCTGTGGAAAAAGAGTACGGCTTTAGGGGTAGTGATCATAGAATTAGAAAAGGCGAGATCGTTAAAAAATAAAAAAGAGCTTTTCTTCAAAGCTCTTTCTTGGCGCATTATCTCGATAGCAATTACATATTTTTTGACTTATATGTCACTGGGAGATGTAAAGTCTGCGACGACATTTACACTATTTTTACATTTCTTTTTGTTTGTTGCTAACTATGTTTTTGAACTATTTTGGGACCGCCACTTTGATTGATTTTTGACGATAGTCTTTTTCACTTACACCTTCGACATCAGATCCCAAATACTTCCATTCTGGGTGCATTATATGTCCTTCAATTCTTATGTGATCCCAACCAAGTGCATGTCCAACTTCATGCTCAAGTGTAAGTTTCTTATTGATCGCGTACTCATGTATGATGATTTCTACGCTGATGATTTCACCTGTATACCTAAATTTTGTTGTATGGGTCACTGCTAATCTATCACGTAAGAGATGACGATACTCAGAGTTCGGAAGTGATATTCTAATAGTGCCTATTGATGTTTCGCTATTCATACAGTCGCCGTACTGCTCACCGACTCTAACTTGACCAAACTGATACCCGAGACGCCTCCAAAAATCTAATACTTTATTAACTTCACTCACAGTCAAGAGGTTATCGCATACAATGACATTAGGAACTCTTTTTTCCGACCATCTACTTTTTAGAATTGTCTCTTTTTTAAAACCAGCTTGTATTGTAATAGTATCAAAATGAATCTTTTCAACTTGCTTTGCAGGTTCAGGACTACTAATGTTTTTGCAACCAAGTAAGATAACAAGTGGCAAAAGTGGCAAAAGTGTCATAATTGTTTTAATCATATAAAATAAATATCTTTTAAATTCGTTGTATAATCTATTTTGTTTGCTGGAATGCAAAAGGCAGTTTGTAAATGCAGTATGACTTTTGTTAGAATAGATGGTGATGGCAGTCCCGTGTCTATACCTAAACACGTTCAAATCAAAGCAAATATAGAAGGAAACGATGACATATCAGAAGACAGTTGATCTTTATGACGACGGCATTGGTCGCGTCGATTATGTAAATCACATGGGTGACGACCTCACCGTCGTAAATTCTGCCCGAGTATCATTCGGGGTAGAGAAGGAAGGGTTAGATGGAAGAGACAGAAAACTTATCAGCTACCTCATCAAACACAGGCATACTTCGACCCTTGAGCATAATCTCATCACTTATAGGTTTAGTGTTCCTATGTTCGTACGGTCTCAGCACCATCGTCATAGAACATGGTCTTATAATGAGATTTCTAGAAGGTATACTGACGTAAACATCAAGTTCTATGAGCCTCAAGGATTCAGGACACAACACAAAAGTAATCGACAGGCAAGCAATGCCGACGAGTTAATCAATCCAGTGCTTTCTTGTGGAAGTGACTGTGATGAAATGGTTGGGTTGCATCATCAGACGTCTCTTGATTTATTCAATAGAATGATTGAAGCAGGCGTTTGCCGAGAGCAAGCCCGTGGAGTTCTGCCTCAGAACCTCTACACTGAATACTACGGCACAGTCAATCTGTCTAACCTCTTGAAGTTCATTGACCTTCGCACGCACGAAGGGGCACAATGGGAGATCCAAAAGGTTGCCGAGGCTTGCTTGGAGATTGCTACGGATCTGTTTCCAGAAACGGTAGGCGCTTATCGTAGGATTAGGAACGAAGAATGAAAATCAAAGGACCATTTTGGATTGAATCCAAGCCAAGCGAAGGCTCTCTTGCTGGGACTATACTTTACAATCAATTTGCTTCTTTTAGTGGCAAAGAGATGGATTACGAATGCCCTCATCACGCAGCAGAATTAATGAATGTCTTACTGACGCCTCAAGATGTAGAGATGATAGGAGACACAGACCCAAGTTCTCTTTTTGCTACCATTGGCACTATGTCGTGGCGTTCGGTGCCTGATTATCTACAAGAACCCTTGGCAGATTTGAATGTGTTTGGGGAAGACACAATTGTTGCTATACGACATTGGGTCCTTGAAGGTGACGAACTTTTTCCTATTGTTGTAGGGGAGAACGAAGAATGAAAGTCGGTGATAAAGTTCGTCTTGCTCATTTCCACGGCTCTACCGGAGATCAAATCTTGGCTGAAAGCGGAGCCGCAGGAGTAATCAAGAGCATTGAAGAAGAACCTGAACCAAATGTTCTTGCACGATGCGTAGAAGTTCAGTGGAACGACGGCATCAGTTGGCACTTTCGTCATAGACTTATTTTGGATAACGAAGAATGAAAGTTGGTGATAGAGTTAGAATGTCTCATCCAGGAAAGCGTAACGGAGAGATTGGAATTATCAGAGCATTAGATATTTCTCTTGACTCCCACAAGAGCAACAACGTCTGTGATCCATGCCAGTGCGGCATTCATCTAGATATCAACGGAGAGTCCTGGAAGATTAACAAGACGTTCGTCGAGCCAGTAAACGTTACGCGTCGCTCTTGTGAGTTTATCGAAGTACACCGGAAGTCAGAAGAGGTTGGATTGACCAGATCGATCTACATTCCGAGGCCTTCTAGTTTCTTTGGCGGCTGGGCAAGACATCGTTGGCTTAAAGACTATTTTGGTCAAGAGTGTTCAATTGCTAGTCCAGAATTTTGGAAGGTTCTCGTTGAGCGTCATGGCAGGCCAAAAACTTTAATTGAAGAATCCGGAGAGTTTCGGATCGAGGAGAGCGAAGAATGAAAGTCGGCGATTGGAAAAAAACGTATTGGCAAGATGAACAAGGTAACAGAACAACTATCGAAGAAGTGCTGACAGAGATACAAAATGACCCTGTAGTGAACATTAAGCTATCTGACCTGTCACATATACCGTCGACCTACATTGAAGAACACAGGAGATTGACAGCTGACCTGTCTTTCCCGATTATTGTGCAAGAAAAAAATGGTGAGTACAAAAGCATTCTTGACGGCCACCACCGGCGGCAAAAAGCGATAGATAAAAAAAGAACTTACATTCTTGGCAAAGTATACAGAGGAGAGGTGATTAGTGAAAAAAGAAATTAGAAAATTTGTAGATGACTACATCAATCCAGCATTAGCAGGACACGATGGGCACCTGACAGTTGAAGATTTTGACTCTGACGGAGTTCTACATGTCAGGCTTGGCGGCGGATGTCAAGGGTGTGCTGCCTCTAAGCAAACACTTCAAGGTCAAGTCGGAGGATATCTTACAGAAGAGTTTCCGGAAATAACCAGTATTGTAGACATTACTGATCACGACAATGCAGAAAATCCATACTATCGAAAGGAGAACGAAGAATGATTGAATACCACCAGTTTGCATATTCTATTGCAGTAGTATTGACATTTTGTATGGCCACTTTCTTTTGGTTTATATCAAGACTTGGGTCCGACAATGAGTGATAAGGTATATTATGATGAGAGTTGTTATGTATGTTCTCTTGAAATTAATACGTTGAGAAGGCGTGGTGAGGCATGTGGCATAGAATTTGTTGACATTAGTAGCCCAGATTTCAACAAAGACGACGACTATGACACTGAGATGATTGGTAAGTTCGACGGCAAGACGACTGTGGGTGTTGAAACATTCAGGCTTATGTACGAAAAGATGGGATTCAGACGTCTTGTGTCGTTCTCTCGTCTGCCCGTAGTTCGGAATGTTGTTAATGTGGGATATAGAGTTTTCGCCTACGGGATCAGACCTTGCCTACCTAAGAAAAAGAGAGGACAGAATGAGTAAGAAAAGAAATTGGGCCAAAACGATGTGTGGTGAAAAAATAAAAGTCGGCGATTATGTCGAAATAGTTGACGGAGTTCATGACAGTGCAATGCCCTCCGGACGTCGAGATGGACTTATAAAAGAAGCTGTTACTCAAGAAAAGCATCGTGGAAATCCAGATCAATTTCTTGTTGTTTTCTCAAACAAAGCAGTTCTTAAATTTCATAAATCTCAAATAAGAGTTATTGATCACATTGATCAGGAGGATAAAGATGAATAGAAAACAAAGACGAGCGATGAAAAAAGAGTTTGGCGAAGACGCAGCCAACAAAATGGAGTCTGTCGAAAAAGCAATATCAAACATGTCTAACACTTGCAGCGGGTGTGATGCTGTTTTTAATAAAGATGACAAATCGTCGCTAGACGCTTGGCGTGTTTCAATCGACGAATCTGGCTTTGATCTTATCTGCCCGTTGTGTGCAGAGAAGAAGGTGTAATTGTGCTTGAAACTTTTATTTTAGTTGGAACGATAATGTCTCATGACAATGTTTTTTCGACAGTTGAGTTTAATTTAAATCCTGCGACAAACGGTGCCCCAGCTATGGCTGTTCTCCCAAATTCAGCCATACCTTGCAACGTCGAAATCGGAGGAAAGATCTATGTGGTAAAACTCACGAAAGAGTCTCTACCCGCGATACAATGTGCTCAAGAAAAAACAGAAACTCATGATTAGTTTTTGTCTTTATCATTCGCGGGCTGTATCTGCGGGTATTGTGAAGCAGCGTTGCTAATAGAGTCTAACTTCTGTGCTCCTGTCAAGTATCCTACTTTGACTAAAAAGAACACACCAAATAGAATTCCTACTGTGAAGTAGCAAAGAAAAATAGAAAAAACGCTTTCTTCTTCATTCAATTTAAATTTTCTCCTTATTTATAAGTATACGGGAAGTTCATGAAAGAAATAAAAGTTGCCTTCTATAAGGGTGACGAGAGTAGAATTCATAAAGTTATTAGATGGTGGACTGGAAGTATTTACAGCCATGCCGAACTTGTTATGCCTGACGGGAAGACCTGGATAAGTATATCTCCCTTTTTGACATCTAAGGTTTCAAGGAGAGACGGGAGCACAGTTAAGAATCTTAAAGACTGGGATTTTTTGTCTTTTAAGTTGAGCTGGAGAGAACCTGTTGAAAAATATCAAATGAATCAACTTAATAGTTTTATTGAAAACACTGAAGGTCGAAGATATGACTGGACAGGAATGATTCTTTCTCAAGTGACGCCCTATCTGATAAAACACAAGTCAAGGTGGTATTGTTCAGAATGGATTGCGCATGCTCTGGTAAATTCTAGAATTCTAATGTGGAATGATGCAAAAATCTACAGAACACCTAACTTATCTCCAGGTAAGTTGTACGAGATTTTAAAGGACTACAAACCTACTTACAGATAAGCGCGAGAATACTATGAGAATGAAAGATATACTTAGCGAGTGGAAAAGCTTTGTCGAAAACCCACCTGTTTTGAAAGAGGGAGGTAATGCTGTTGCAAGAGAGTATGACACCGAAGGTAATGTTGTTAGTTCAACATGGAACGGGGCTCCGGCGCAAGCTAGACCAATAGTTTTTGACGAAATTGTCACGAGATCAGAGTTTGTTGACGAAGCAGTCAGTGCTATAAAAGTTATCAACAAACTTCACAAAGATGCAACAGGTAACGGACTCTACGACGACAGTGTTCTTGACTTTTTAATGTCAGGCTATACTTTCATGGGTTCTTCTGAATTTTTGTTTTCAAAAGAAATAGCTGACGAAGAGTACAATAAGTACAAAAAGAAAACCGGGGACATTGATCTCCTTGTGCCTAAAACAAAAATTAGTTCACTCTATACACTCTTAAACAGCATTAAAGGATCACGCCTCACAGATAAAATAACATTTGTGGGACACAATAAAGTGACAGAGGCACAGATCAGAGAGGAACAGATAAACGGAATTTTAGAGTACTCCATCCCTGGAAGAAGTTTTCTGTTTCAAGTAGACTTTGTTTTTGTTCCTTTTGATGGAACCGGACGACCCGCTGAAGAAGAAAAGTTTCTTAGAGGGAGTACGTGGGAAGACATAACAGCAGGAATAAAAGGGATTGGTCACAAACTGCTTCTGCAGTCACTGGGTTCAAGAATACAAACAATTCCGTGGGGTTCTGCTTTAATAGCCACCCCAACAAGCAGAGAAGACAAAGTTAGGCTGCAAGTGAGTTTACCAGATATAACTGGTGTAAGGATTGGACTACCAGGGATTGTACCTCTAGATCTAGAAGCACTTTCGCCACACACACAGATATCAAAAATACCTAAGTCGTTTATGAAAAAAGTCTCGCCAGAAGAGCTTGAAAGGTTTGTAAGTAGTTTAAACAGTAGTAGAATTAACATGCTTAATGATATTTTAAACAAGCAAGGCTTGGGACAGAATCAAACAGTCGCACTTCTTGTAAGTTTTGTAGTTCACTCGCCCACAGTTGATAATTTTGAGCTTGATAGTTACTTTAAAACATTTACAAACTTAATGACTTTTTCAATGGGGCGTGGTCTTTCAACAAGGTATAAGCTTGAACCATATCAAGTAGGCGGTAAAGATGTTTATCGCTATCTTAAGTTTGATGAAAGAGAAGAAAAATTTAGAAAAGCAGAAGACATCTTTGAGGCAATATTTGAAAACAGAGCAACAGTCGAAGATGTTCGTGATATAGCTTCTTACTTAGGTTTGCTGAGAATAATTAACAGGTATCTCTCTCCTGAAAAGAAAATTGCTGCTTACGACGGTCTTTTTCGACGCTTCTATGAGTTAGAAAACTTTATGTCCGCGCATGATATAGAAGACGATCTCTTTCCAAAAGAAATTATAATAACAGCTTTTGAAAAAAGCGTGCCAGAAGCAAGGCAATCAAAAAAGTTTCAAAACAAAGAAGCACTTATCAAAATCTGGATAGACAAATACACCGAGCGCCTTAATAAATAAATTAAGTGCAAATATTTTAATTTCCTACTATAGTAAGTGTAGGAGAAAAATCAATTGAAAAAAGAAATGGTTAACCACCCTTCACATTACAATCAAGGTAAGATTGAGGTCATTGATGCGATCGAAGACTGGGGTCTAAACTTTTCAGAAGGGTGTGTAGTAAAGTATGTCGCGCGGTATCGGTACAAAGGTGTCCCCTTGAAAGATTTGAAGAAAGCA
>Ga0181377_1000321_pt1 | contig 18525 bp, 24 predicted proteins | sample LowvirmetaG_9_FD_130160 | JGI IMG/M metagenome (GOLD analysis project Ga0181377, IMG submission 130160) | Marine viral communities from the Subarctic Pacific Ocean - Lowphox_13 viral metaG | ecosystem: Environmental > Aquatic > Marine > Oceanic | place: Subarctic Pacific Ocean | collected...
AAATAATTCACCTAATACTCTACCATATTTTCCTAAACCATGTGATTTAAGTCTAAAGTAACCTGATTTAGCTGACACTTCTTCTAATAATTGTTTTGTACGAGCTGTGGCTAGTTTTCCTAATTTTTTTTCTTCAAGATCTCTTGTTCTTGATTCCCAAGTGTCTACACCCATGAAACGAATTCGTTTTTTAAACCAAATATCGAATCCAACGTCTATTAAGGCGTCTACTGTGTCACCGTCTACTACTCTGTCTAATTTTGCTCTGTAAATGTATTTTTCCATTGTTTTTTTAATTTTGTTAATTCTTTTTTAGCACCATTAAGTGACCACCCATCTAGTCTATTTCCTGCTGCTACTTCAGTTATTAAATAATTTATTCTTTTTTTTAATTTTTGTAATTTTTTATCCATTCTTTTAAAATATCCTTTGGTTTAAAATCTAAATCTAAATCTATTTTTGCTATTTCAGCTAATGTTTCAAAAGGTTCAATAACTTTATTCCCATATTGTTTTTTACCGCCAAACATATCTGCTATCTCATTTATTGAGTAATTTTCACCATTACCCACATTATAAATATCACCCTTAAAATTATTAATGTGTTTAGCTACTAATATATTAGCTCTAACAATATCATTAACGTGGATAAAATCTCTACGTTGTTCCCCATCATTATTAATTGTTAAAGGTTTATTATTTAACATTTGTTCTTTAAATATAGGAAATACTAATTTATATCCTTCATTATTCATTCTATCTCCATAAACATTAAAATATCTTAAACAAACAGTATCTATATTATATACTTCTGAATATAATTTACAATATTGTTCACCTATTAATTTATTTAATGCATAAGGTGATAGGGGGTTTAATGGGTGGGTTTCTGATGTTGGGGTTTTAGCATTACCATATACTGAACTTGATGAACTAAATATAACACGTTTTACATTAAGATTTTTTGCTAATTCTAATATATTAAGTGTACCACCTACATTTATTCTATTATAATATTTAGGTTTATCAATAGATTCTTGTACTGTTGTTTTAGCAGCTAAATGAAATATAGTATCTATATCTGTTTCTTCATTTAATAATGATTTAGGATCTATTGTTGTTATATCTAGATTCATATAACATGCTTTAGGATTAATGTTTTTAGTTTTGCCTGTAGAGCAATTGTCTAATATGATTACCTTTATGTTTTGTTTGATTAAACTGTCTACTAAATGTGAGCCTATGAAACCCGCACCACCTGTTACTATTACTTTTCGCATATTATTAAATCTTTTTCATATGTTTTTAATGAATTGATTGTTATTTTTAAATTACCTAAATTAAATGTCCCCACTTCACCACTATCATTTATAATCTCAGATAGTTGTTGAATGTATTGCCAATCTTGTTGATTAAAAGTATTACTGTTAATCTCTACTATTATATCTTTACCTCCATCAAACCAAGGTTCTAATATAGCTTCTAATTCTGGGTTTGAATTATTTATTATTACTGATTTTTTATAAACAGGATGTACTATAGGTTTCATTAAGGGTGTATGGTTAACATTTTGGCCCCACTTTCGTATAAATTCTAAAGTAGATGCATTCATATCCTTTTTCCATTGTTCATGACGTTCTTTATCACCATCAAAACTACCCGCTCCTCTACCTGTTAAATGATAAACTAAACTACTCCATGGTTGGATAAATGTAAAACCATCTAAATGCATTCTATTAAATACATCTGAATCTTCTCTACATGAATGCATTTTAGGGTCGTGTCCTCCTAAAGCTAAAAATTCATCTTTATACATCATCCAAGGTGCAAATATACCTTCTGTTGTTTTTGTGTCCTCAAGATGTTCCTCTACATACTGATTAAATTCTTCTTTTTTAAATTCTTCAGGCCACATACCAAAATCAAGTAATATTTTTTCACCCCCATTAGGGTGAATTGGTGGTTCAACACGTGTTGAACATACTACTGTTTTTGACTTTAAGTGTTGAAATGCTTTTAAGTCTGCATCTTTACCTAACATCATATCAGCATGGAATATCATAAAAATGTCTGTAGTTGATTTTTCAATACAAAAATCATATGCCATTCCAATACCATATAATTCTTTTCCTAATTTAGGATTTACATAATATTGTAGATTATATTTATCTTTTACTTCTTCTAACCATTTAACAGTACCATCTTCATCACTATCAACAAATATTATTATATCATGATCATCACGATATGCGTTTTCACGAATTGAGGGGATACATGTTTTAAGATATCTTAAGTTTGTTTTACTTGGTATGCAGAATGTTATTTTTTCCATATTTTGATGATATATTCGTTTCCGTTTAGATTAAAAAATGCGGGGTATCTTTCGTTATCAACTATTCTTAGAGTATTAAATTGTTCTTTAATACTTTTGTTAATATCTAATTCGTTATTTTTTCTTATCATTTTAGGATAAAAAGTTTCTTTTCCCCTTTGTTTATATCCTTCTATAAGACTATTATTATAATCTTTAATATATTGTAATACTAATTTTATAGTCATTTCTCCTTGAGCATGCTTAATTTCATCATTAAGCTCACTTCCATCTAATTTAATTGTATCCGTTAGATATATATTTCCTGAATCTACTTCTGGTGATGCCTCAAATAATGTAACAGGTATTTTGTTTTTACCTTCTAATATCTGCCATGCTAATGGAGACCACCCTTTACCTTGAGGTAATTTACTAGGATGTATAACAATATTAGAGTTATGGTATTTTAACTTATCTTCAGGGATTATTTTTTCACAACTTAAAATAAACATAATACTACCCTTTGTTATTTCACTTAAGTCACATATATGTTTTATACTATATTCACCTGTAGTTTCAAGTTCTGCTTTTAGTTTTTTAACATAAGGTAAAATCCAACTATTAGGATTATCTGTTAAAAACGTTATTTCCATATTTGTTTTTTTCTTTGTTGATACATTGTTTCTGCTATTTCAAACTGAAAAGGCCAATCTACATCAAAACACTCTATTTCATCCATAATAAAAAATTCAGGATTTCCTGGTTCTTTAAAAGTACCCATGTAAATATCATTTCCTATATCTTCCATAGTACCTGCATATAAAGAATGTGCGGCTTCATAGCATGTTTCTACAAATTTAGTTTCTAACGTAGCTAGATATTTATCTTCTCCAAAAAATTTATTTAACATCATCCCTTCATTATCAAATAAAAATGTTTTCTTTTCAAATACCCCAAACATACCTCTTGAATCTGTATTCATAAAAGTTTCAACAAATCTATCTATTGTAGTAGTAGATAAAATAGGATTGCAAGCATTAATAGTAATATAATATTTATAAGGCTTATCTAATTTATTATACCACCCATATACTACAGGTAATTCAACTGGTTCAACAGTTGATTCTTGGGGTCTATGATATATGTTTACATCATGTTTATTTGCTATTGTTTTAAATTCATCTTCTAAAACTGATACATAAAAATTTTCTTTAGGTATAATTTTTGAATTTAATATTTTTTTAATAGCTATTTCGAATAAACAAGATTCACCAAAAGGTTTTAACATTTTATTTTTTACCCTTACAGATCCCTTTCTAGAATTGATAATAAACGCAATTTCATTTATATTTTTCATTTTTTATTTTTTTTTATTAATTTAATCTTTTAAATCCTTCGTCTTTTATTTTTGTTTTAAGTGCAGTGTGAACTGAATTTGTGTCAATACATTTTTTAATATATTTAAATACTTCATCTACTGTATTAAGGTATTTTTGTATATCCACATCTTTATGGGAATATGATAAATAAACACTATTTGATGCTATATATTTTCTTTTTAACATTTCCTGTATAAATAAAGTGTAAAGTGCTGCGTTTAACTCTCCATACTGAAGTTTAAAAGTTATTAGAGGTTTAAAATCTGTTATTTCTATTTTTAAGTTGTGTTTTTTTGCTATATCTCGCCATTTATCCCCTATATGGGTTCCTATATCTATTAAATGTTCCCATACTTTATTTGTTGTTAGTTTTTCTATTGTACTTAAAGCTGCTACAAATCCTACTCTTTCTGTCCAAAATGTACTACTAATAAAAGTATCCTGGGCACAACTCATTATTTCTTCTTTGCCTACAATAGCTGATATGGCATACCCATTCCCCAAAGCTTTACCGTATACTACAATATCGGGTTGAAAATCATATAATTTATATACTCCTCCGTCTGTTAATCTCCACCCAGATGTTATTTCATCTACAACAATTACTATGTTTTTTTCTTTAGCTATTTTATTAATTCCTCTTAAAAAATCTTCTGTAGGGAAATCATATCTAGCTCCTTCTATTACTATAACTCCTATATCATGATTAGAACAAAGTAATTCTAACTCTTCTAAATTATTATATGTGAAGGGGTATATGGTATCTTGTAAACCCTCAGGTACCCCTTTGGGTTCTAATCCCGGTAATAAATGAGATCCTAATTTATCTCCATTTAGATTAGTAGCTAAATACCAATCACTCCATCCATGATATCCACTAAAAGCAATCTTATCTTTTCCACTATATGTTCTAGCTATTCGAATAGCTATGGACATTGCTTCACCCCCTGTTCTTGCAAACTTAACCCCACCAGCAAAAGGATTTAATTCTATTAATTTTTCTGCTAGTAATACTTCTTCAGGACAATTTAATGTTGTATTAATTCCTGTATCTATAGCTTGTTTTACTTTTGCATCAACATCATCATCACAATATCCTAATATACATGTTCCTATTCCCATTTGAGCCATATCAGTATACTTGTTGCCTTCTAGATCCCAAATAGATGTTCCTTTAGCTTTACTAAAATAAGTAGGCCAGATATCAGGGGCATATCTATCGGGTCTTTTTGATAATAAACCATTTCCCCCTGGGATTGATTTAATTGCTCTTTTCCATAATTTTTTACCTTCCATATCTTCTAAAAATTTTAGCGTTTTCTTGTGATTTTGTTATTCCTAATTCTCCTTCCCCCATAATTTTTTCTAATAATCTTACTTCTGAAACCAATTCTGTCATCATTTTTTCGTTTATAGAAACAGGAGCATCAACACAATCTTCTTCTATCATAAAATGTTTTTCAATAATTTTAGCTCCACAAGCTACCGAATATAAAGGTACTTTTATACCTGGAGTATGATCAGATTGACCTATTGTATAGTTAGGCCATAAACTTTGTAATGTTTTTATAGCATTAATATTAGCATCCGTTAAATCTGTTGGGTATGATGATACACAGTGTAACAAAGATATATTTGTGTTAGTTTCTTCTATTATTTTACATGCTTTTGTTATATCGTGCATATTAGACATTCCTGTAGACATTATTATTTCATCTGCATGTTTACCTATATATCTTAATAAATCATGGTTAGTTACATCAAAAGATGCTATTTTATGTTTTCTTAACCCCATATTATATAACAAATCTACGCTTTCTTTATCAAAAGGAGTTGAGAAAAAATCTATACCTTGTTTATCAGAATAGTCTTTTAACTCTTTAAAACAATTAAAAGGTAATTCACATTTTTTTAAAATATTAAAAATTTGATCATTTCCTTTAGGAGCTCTTTTTTCAGTGATATATGTTTGAAATTTAACTGCATCTACTTTACTACGAACTGCTGCATCTATTAGTTTTTTAGCTTTATCCACACTACCCATGTGGTTAATTCCTATTTCTGCTATTATGTATATTTTATTCATTTTTATTTATTATTTACCATGATGTGTAACCACCATCTATTATTAAATTGTGCCCATTAACATAACTTGAAATATCACTTGATAGGTATGCTATTCCTCCTACCATTTCAGTATCATAAGCCATTCTATTCATGGGACATCTTTCGTTATATTTTTTTATAAATTCTTCGTTTTGGGGGTTATTTTGGTTAAATATACCCCCCGGGGAAACACAATTAACTCTTATATTTTTACCCGCTAAATAAACGGCAAAATATTTGGTCATTTGTATTATACCTGCTTTTGTAGCACCATATATTTCTGAGTTTTTTCTATCGTTATCTGCGTATATTTTAAAGTCAGGACTAACTATACCATATAAGGATCCTATATTTACTATTGATCCTTTTTTCTGTTTATACTTATCATAACATTTAATAAAAGAATGAATAGAATTAAATGTCCCCTTTAAATTTACATCGCACACATAATTAAAATCTTCATCTGTTCTTTCCATAACATCATCAAACACACTAACACCAGCATTGTTTATTAATATGTCTACATTTCCGTGTTTTTTAAATATTTTATTATATTGTTTGTAGACTTTTTGTTTATTTCTTAAATCAAAACCATCCAAAATATCTAAATCATATACCACTGCCCCCATATTTTTAAATTTAGTAGAAATTGCTGTTCCTAGTTGGCCTTTCCCCCCTGTAATTATAACTACTTTGTCTTTTAAATTAATCATTTATTTCTTTTTTTAGTAATTTTATTGAATTAATTAAACCCTCTATATCTTTGTAATACTCAATAGTAAGATATCCTAATTTAGGACATTTATTTATTATATTTTTTAGTTTTATGTATTCATCTAAACCAGGGGGTAAATGATAGTCTTCAGCTAAATAAAAATCTTTAGAATATAATTTTTTATTATATCCCATTTTACATAAATGGATCTGAATACATTTATCTAAAGGTAATTTATCTATATATTTTTTATATTCTATTTTTTGGTTATGTGCTGTTATTTCTGCGTGGGCTTGGTCAAATAAAAAACCTATATTATTCTCATATACTAAATCAGATATAAAATCTGCATCTGTTATTATATCGTATGCTTTTGTAGGATAATAATTGTTATTTTCAATTAATATTTTAATATTACCTAATATGTTTTTTATTTTAGGTATATTAATACTCATATTATACTTTAATTCATCTCTATCATAGCTATAACCTCCCACATACCCTTTTCCACTATTTTTAAAACAGTTTAATGAGTTATATGCACAATGAAAGGATATTACCTTAAGATTAGGGTATGTATTTACTACACGTTTTATATAATCAAAATCTTTACTATTTAGTTCATGTATAGGTTGAATATTATCACAATGAAAGGTTACTACCTGTGAATTAAAATTAGAATATAATTCTAAAGTTTTAGGTCTTCCTTCAAATGAATTTGAGTGGATTTTTATTAGATCTATATTTCTTTTAGAATCCCATAAAGTTGAAATAGGGGTTGATATGTTCATTATCTATTAGCTTCTGTAAATATAGTATATTTTGATAAATCTGGGTAAGGTGGGGTTTCTGATTGGTCCTTATTATATTCAGGCAACCCCATCATTTTCCATAATCCTCTACCTGCTTGTTCAGGAGTCATATACATATTCCATCCTAATATTTTAAACTCATCATGGTGTAAAGGTACTTCATGTCTGCCATCAAATCTAGCTTGTTTAAACCATTCTACTGCTTCTTCATCATCTGTTAGTATTGCTCCTCCTCTTCCTATATCTAATATTTTTTTCATATGAAAAGATAAACAATGGAGTGTGCCTTTTTCATACATGTCTTTTGTAAATCTTTTAGCCCCATCTACTATAGGAAAAGGTTCAAGTTTATAAGTTCCTTTCCAATTTATATCTTTAAATTTAACTTTACCCCCTGCATGTATTACTGATTGGGGTACTGAAACATATGTTCTTTTAGGTAACGTTATTTCATGTCCCTTAATATTTAAGTACATACAGGATAAAAATAATGCATTAGTGCAAGAATCTACAGCTACGGCATATTTACTTCCTGCGTATTCTGCTATTCTTCTTTCAAATTGTCTTACTACTTCAAAGGCATTTTTGTCATTAGTTTCCATATTCATAACTTAAGAATTTTTTCTATTAGTTTATTTTTTTCATTAGGATTCGTATGAAGATTTTTTTGAGTAGCCTCGGAAAAAGGTGCATATTCTTTACATAGTTCACCTCCTTTTAATATTTCTATTCGATCTCCCCATTTTTGGTAATGGGTTGCTAACGCATGTAACTCATATTCAGACCATTTAAATTCGGTAAAGGATTCTTCGTTAAATTTATTACCGTACCCTTCTGCCCTAACACTTCTACCCTTATCACCATATCCTATTATTACTAAATTTTTAAATCCCATATACCATAATAATTGAAATAAAATACTAGAAACATTTCCCCCAGGATATAGTTTTAGGGGATTATTTCCGTATTCTTTTACGGTTTCAGGTATACTAGGACTAAGAGTAGGCCAAGATTCTCCACTATCATTTCTATATTCTATACAAATATAGGTATTATTTACTTGTTTAGCATATTCAATACCATTATATTTATATAATTGACCTGTAGTAAATGAGTTATTATAACAAGGAAATTCGTTACAAGCTATTATCTTTATTAAATTTGGGTTTTTTAATAAGATATCTCTTTTACCTTCCATCCAAATAGGAGTTTCTTCAAAAGTAAAATTAGAGCTATTTTTATTTAATTTTCCCCCCGTAAATTTATGTAAGAAAAAATCTTTATTTTCAAAATATTCTCTAGCAATCCCATTATCAGATGTAATGTACATATCAGCATTAGGAAATATTTCTATACTACGATTTACAGTTACTGTAAAATTATTTTTTATAATATCTTGAATATTATCTAACTCTTGGGAAGAGGGGCCCCCTAATATACAAAAAGCTGTGTGGTTTTTAGCTATGTCCTTCCATTTATTATTTATGTAAAAATCTGTCATATTTTTGTATTATCTAAATATATAAAACCTGTTATATCTTTTCTTTTAAAGTGTCTTTCTTCAAATAAATTTTGATGTTTGCCTGGTTGAAAATATCCATGTTTAGCCCCACTGTTCTTATTATTTTTATATTCTTGGAAAACCATATTTTTACAACCCTTACTTAATAGATAAGATATAAAAGATTCTTGTTTGTCTTTTAAATAAAATAAACTAGCATTAGTATAAATTAAATGAGTAGATAAATCTTCTATTATTGGAGTATTTAAATAGTCTTCCATACTACATTGATAATAAGTTAAATTTGTAGTATCACATACCCATTCCATAAAATCTCCTGGTACTAAATCCAAGCCTATTAAATCATAATTTTCTTGAAAAGGAATAAAATCTCTTCCATTGGCACACCCAAAATTTACTATTGTTGTAATATAATCAGGTATATAAGGCTTTATTTTATAAGTAATAAGTTCAGGAATATTACCTACTGGGTTACTTGGGTGGTGTCTGTAATAGTGTTTAAACCAACTATTCTCCATACTTCCAGTGTCCTCTGTGTTTATTTTATAAGGATTAATACTAATATATTTCATAACCAACCGTAATTTTCTTTTATAGTTAAATGTCGATGTATACTAAAACCATCTTTACTAATACCTAAAGGATCATAATATCTACCAACATATATTTGGTCTTCGTTTGAATCAAAATCATTACACCAGATATAATCATTTTGCCATAATATTATACCTGTAGTTTTATAGTATGTAATAAAAATATAAGTTATTAAACTAGCTGGGTATAATTTTTGTTTATAGGGAGATTTTCCTCTACTAATATTTAAAATATTATTTGGTACAGTGTATTCTCCGGATTTAAAAGATTTATTCATAAAAGGTTCTTTATCGTACCAATCTTGAGGATAAAATAAGTTAGGGTTTTCTTTTTTTAAAGAATTTAAAGTTACTTTTCCATTATTTGAATTACAAAATAGTGTTATACTTGTTGCTCTACCCATTGTAAATATTTTAATCCATTTTTATATGAACATACATCTTGTTTTAATTGATATTGTTCTATTTTTTTAAATTCTTGTTCTAATAATTTATGTCTAGTTCCCCAATTTAATGATTTAAACCAGGGAAGTATACAAGGTGCATTATATATTTTTATTGATTTTTCTAAATTATTATCATATAATTCTTGTACAAAAGTTAAAAAAGCTCTATATTGGTGGAAGTTTGATGCTACTAATATTAACTTATTCCATTGATTTTTTAAAGCTAACTGTATAATTTCATAAGCTTGTTCTTTTGTATGTAAAGATGTATCTTCATGAATAATTTCTTTTATATTAAAATCTATATGTTTATTAAATTCATCTTTTAATTTATTTAAAGGATAACTACCATATCCTGGATTATCAGCATTACCACTAAATACAAAGTAATCAGAATATCCTTTATTATATAAGTTACAAGCATTTTTAACTCTATATACTCCGTCCCCTTCTAACAATACAATAGCGTCACTTTGTTTTATTACACTATTAGATAATATACTTATAAATTTTTCTTTATCTGTTAACATATTATTTTAAACTATCCCAATATATAGGTGTATTTTTCTTTATGTCTTGTTTTAATGTTTTTCCTATAACAACATCTTTATATTTAGGGTATATTCCTAAAGCAGGACGTAATACATCTATGTCTGTTTCTTTAATAGTACTTCCCCCCTCTAAATCTTTATTTATGTATAATCCTCTTCTTTGTACAAAAACTGTTTCTGATTCTTCTTCTACTACAAATTTTCTACTACTACCTAAAGCAGATTCTAATTTTCTAATTTTATTTATCATAATTTTAAACTCATTAAAATCCATAGAATGGGGGTGATCAGGACCATTATTTGAATTATTTAACGTAACATGTTTTTCTATAACTTTAGCTCCTAATGCTATAGAACCTAAAATAACAACATCTCCAGGAGAATGATCAGAATAACCTGTGATAACATTATAAGCAGATTCATATGTTTTTATTACATTAATATTTGCACTTTCTATTTTAGAAGGATAATTAGTAATACATTGCATTAATACTAAATTTTTGTTACCTGTTTTTTCTATAGTTCGTATAGCATCATCTATTTCAGACATAGTTGCATCTCCTGTAGCTAAAAATATTGGTTTTTGGGTTGCAGCTATTTTTTCTATAGCTTCTAACCAAGTTATTTCTCCTGATCCTATTTTTATAAAAGGTACATCTAATTTTACACATAAATCTATAGCTTCAGAGTCGTAAGGTGATGTAGAAAAATCTATACCTATTTTATTACAATAATCTGATATAGGTTTATGCCATTCTCTAGGAAATTCTACTTTTCTAAATATATCATATATTGATTGATCCCAGGTTCCATGTACCCCTTTTAAATCCATTAATTTAAACCCTTCATCTGATACTATTTTTTCAGCTTTAAAAGATTGAAACTTTGCACAATTTGCTCCTGCGTTTTTTGCTGCTAAACAATATTCTTTTGCTGTTTCGAGTGAACCATCAAAATTAGCTCCTATTTCTGCTATAATATAGGAGGGGTGGTTTTCTCCTATAGGCATATTATCTATATTTTTATTAAATTTCATTGTAAAAGAATTGTGGTGTACGTTTTGTATCATTAATAGTTACTTTTTTATTATTTATTTTGATTTGATTTTTAAGCAATTTTGTATATATAAAATCTAACATAGGTAATTGTAAATTAATTACACCATCATACCCATTAGATTCAAATAATGATTTAGGGGCAATAGATTGCATAATTATAGGTCCTGTATCTGTTCCTTTATCTATAAAATGAGCTGTATTGCCTACTAAAATTGATTTATTATCAGTTATAGCTTGGTCTATAGCTTTAACTCCAGGATATAAAGGTAAAATAGAAGGGTGAAAATTTATAATTTTATTTTTATAAACATTAATTATTTCTCCTTTTAATATATGATGACCAAAACAAAAACAATAATCTATTTTATTTTCTAAAAGTAAATTTAACATATAATCAGAGAATAAATCATCATATTCATAAGCTAAATACTTTATATTTTTTTCTTGCAATTTAGATTTTAAATCTATTATTTGTTTTTTAGAATCAGAAATAACTAATTTTGTTTGTAATAAAGAACTAGAATTAGAATCTAGTATTTTTCTAAAAGTTCCCGCATTACCTGAGATATAAAAAGCGAAATTCATATTAAAGTATATTTATTTAAATAATTTGTTATATCCTGTCTTTTATTAAACATTAATACATCTAAAACTGAAAGCCAAGGGATAAATTCATTATTATATTGTTTATAATTTAAAGGTGAGGATTTAATAAATTTTAAATTTAAATCTTCATTTTTAAAATCTTGAATATTATATAATTCTTGTCCACCAATAGCATTTATATAAGTGTTAGCATTTAGTTTTTTACATATAGCTACTACTTTATCTCTTCCTTTTAATGTGTGGTCTATATTTACATTTGATGATATTGTAATTTTAGTATCAATTCTTAAATATGAATTTAATAAATGTAAACTACCTAATATAAAATCAAATAAATTATTATTTGGTAACGCAAATATTGAACTAATAACAGGAAGTATTTTATTGTAATAAGGTGCTTTCTTATAAGATGATTTAATTAAATTTAATATTTTTATTTTTTCTTTACCCCAACTATCAGCTAATACTCTATCTTTAACATCTAAATAATCTGAGTCTTTTTTAATGGGTAGTGTAATTATTTTATCATTACTGTTTACTAATATTCTATTTCTGTTTATCCATCCTTTTTTTGTATATTGGATATTATCATAAATAACAAATTCATCTACTGAGTTTATTAAGTGGAAGTATCCTATATAAGGTAAAAAATAAGGTTGCATTATAGCTATTGATTTTTTCACTGATTATATATCTTAAATTTAGATAAATCAGGATAAGACATTTCTATATCTTCATTATGTTTTTTATTACCATCAGGAGTATAAAATTGATCTATTAAGAGTAAACCCCTAGCAGCTAATTCAGGCATCATGTAAAAATTCCATCCTAACATATCAAAATTATCATCATGGTATGAACAAGCTCTTCTTCCACTATATCTAGCTCTTTTAAACCATAAATAAGCATCATAATTATCAGTCAATATAGCACCACCCTTACTTAATTTAAAAGTCTTAAAGGGACCTGTAAATGAAACACACATATGGGTGTTAGGAATATACATGTCCGCCGTAAAACTAAGGGCTGAATCCCATACTTTAGTAGGTTTTAGTTGGTAGGCCCCTTTAATAGATTTACCTTTAACTTTTTCCCATTTAACCTTAGCTCCCGCATGAATAATTTCACAGGGAACAGAAGGATATGTTCTAGAAGGGATTGTAATATCAATTCCTTTAACTTTTTCATACATTAAAGATAAAAATATAGCATTAGATGCATTATCTACAGCAATAACATATTTTGCTCCTGTGTATTCTGCTATACGAGTTTCAAACTCATCTGTTACTTTATATACACCGTATCCCATTATTCTTTTTCATTAAAAATTTCTATACACAATACATTAGTATCATTTATCATAAGCATAGATCCATCTTTACAAAACATTTTAGTAAACTGTCCTTGTTTTATAGTTTCTGGTTTGATTCCTATGTATGTTCTTTTGATACCACCCACAAAATGAATTACTTGAGTAACATACTGACCTATATTATTTACAGTTGATTGTAAATTTACTGTTTTTTTATTCATTTTTTAATTTATTTAATTCTTTTATTACTTCTTTATAAATATTTTCTGGACCCTCCATGTGAGGTCTATTTATTTGATAAGGTAAATATTTTTTATGTAAAAATTCATTTTCATGATAATATTTTCTATCTTCAAATACTAAACAATTTTGTATAATATACTGTGGTATATCATGTTCTTTTTGGTTTAAAATTTTAAACATTTCTTGGAGATAAAAATCTTGATGATGAAAAATACCAATATTTTTAGGTATTTTCATTAACTTAGTAAGTTCTGCTGAGTAAAAATTAAACCATCCTCCTGCGAATTTATGGTTGTAGTTTTTAATTAATCCTATATTTTCTACATCACATTTATCTAATTTAAAAGGATTAATATCATCAAATTTTATGGGAGATTTAATATATTGTTCATTACTTATAATGTCCCATGAAGAATCCCACCATTTAGGTATTTGAGGAGTTATCATATAAGTAGAAGATTGTTTTTCTATAGAAGGGATTATATTTTCTAAAACATAAAGAATTTCTACTGGAAAACAAATATCAGGATCCAATGCTATTATATTATACTCTCCATTATTATTATCATATGTTCTTCTATGTTGACCCCCAGATCCTAATAATTGATCATTTAATTCAAAATTAACACTTTCAAAAAAATCACAATATGTTTCTATATATTTAAATTTATCTATAAAATATTGTTTAGGGATTTTACAATTACTCCAATCTATATTTTTTTCTGACATATCAAGAACTACTTCTATACTTAAATAATCTTTAGTATTAGAATAATTAGCTGCTCTTTTTAGTTGATATATTGTTTTTTCTAATAAATCAATATGAAAAGGAAAAATATAATATATTATTTTTGTTTTTTTCATTATTTACTTTCATCTTGTAATCCTATAGTAATAAGTTTTACTAAATTGTCTACATTATTATCAGTGTGTAGAGAAGAATTAAATTCTAAACCTTTATATTTGTTTTTAAAAGTATAAGTACGATTAGTATATTGTGGTGTTACAGCTAATAATTTATCTGTTACTTCATATGTAAAATCTAATTCTGTTTTTGCTAACATATCTTCATGGATTTTTTCACCTGGTCTCATACCTCTAATATGATAATCTATATTATCTAAATTCATTATTTTTTGGATAGATTTTAAAACAGTTTCCATTTTAAAGGAATTTATTTTAGGAATAAACACTTCTCCTCCTTGTGAATGATAAAGAGTTCCTAAAACTGTTTCTACAGCTTCTGATAATGGGAATAAAAATCTAGTACATAACATTGAAGTAACATCTATACTTTGGTTACTATTTAATAAATCCATCCATAGTGGAATAAAAGAACCACGAGATGCTATTACATTACCATATCTAACAGATGCAAATATAGTTGAAGTAGAATTATAATCATAATTTGTAAAAATTCTTTCTGCTATAAATTTACTTGAACCATAAACATTAGTTGGTTGGCAAGCTTTATCAGTTGAAACTAATACACATTTATTAACATTATTAAGTAATGATGCTCTTGCAACATTTTCAGATCCTTGAATATTTGTTTTTACGCATTCATCAGGATGAAATTCCATATCATCTACTCTTTTTAATGCCCCTGTATGAATAACATAATGGGGTTTATGTATAGAAAGAGTAGTGTTTAGTTTTTGAAAATCTCTAACATCTCCAATGACTCTTTTTATAGATGGGTCTCTACCAAATATTAAGGCTTGTTTCCCTTCATCCCTGCTATATATTATAATTTCACATTGGGGGTAATACATTTTTAAATATCCTATTATAGCTTTACCTAAGGATCCTGTACCTCCAGTGATTAGGATTTTTTTATTGTTAAAAAATTTTTTATTCATTTTCAATATAATTAATTATTCGTTCAGATGATTTATTATCATTTTTATAATCAGTATAATATTTTAATAGTTCTTTATTATTTGATTTCATATCCATAAATGTATGATCTTTATCATAGAAAACCAAATTTTTATTTATATCTTTTTCTAATTTTTTATTTCTATTTAAAGTTTTTTTAATATATTCTTTAGATATAAATTCTTCAAATTCTTCAAAAAAGTTAAAATTTAATATATTTTTCCAAAAGTCAAATTCATGACCTTTAAAATTTTCTATATTTAATTCATCTTCTACTCCTATAAGTGAATGGTTAAGAACAATTATATTTTTGTCCATAACTAGGGGATAAAACATAACAGAACTAAAAATTCCAATATTATGAGTAGATTTACTAACTATTTCTAAAAAATTCTTCTGATCATCAATAGTTTTTATATTATTAAAATCTTCTGGAAAATCTTTTTTTTCTGATGGGTGGGGTTTATAAAAAATATCCCAGTCAGGGTATTTTTTAATTAAATCTTTATATATTATTATTATTTTACTATGGTGTTCTATTTCCATAGACCCATATACTATAATAATATTTTTATTAGGCAAATTAGTATGTGGGAACATGTTATCATATTTGGGATTACCTGTTATTATTGATTTTTGACCCCACCACCCCGCTTGGATTTTAGTTTCTAAACACCACTGACTATGATCAAAAAATACATCTATGCAATTACTGGGGAATGATTTTCTACTAGATATTTCTAATTTTGTTTTTATATTATTATGAATCCAAGAAGAGTTTTCTATACATCCTATAAAACATCCCCATTGTTTAAATTCCCATAAAATACTTTTTTCAGGTTCCCAACTTTCATTAGTTATTAATAATACAGTGGGTTTAAAAGGTAATTCAAAACCTAAGGTTTTACTAAGGTATTTTTTATCTGAAGAATCTACATTAGTATCATATTTAAAATTATTTAAAGATGTATGGGGGTATAATTTTATATTAGAATCATTATAAAGAAAAAAATATGGTAGATTCTTTTTTTTTAATTCTAAAACTACATTTTTTAATTCAAAATAACTTCTCTCATCGGATGCAACTATAAGGTATTTATTCATTTATAATTTTCTTTATATGAATCTATAATAGACATCCCTTCAGGTAATATTGATGAATTTTCATCAAATGATGGGTATTTATTCCATTTAGATAGCCACTTTATAGCGTTATCTTTTTCTGCTTTAATTTGTCTTGCGTCTGTTTTGCCTTGGTTTTCTTCTAATCTATGTGATCCTCTAGCTCCAAAATGCCATACTACGGATTTACTAGTTAAGGGGAATTTATAACCTTTTAAGGCTGCCCTTAAAAATATATCTTTATCATCCCAACTAGCAGGGGCAAATAAAGGATCATTACCCCCTATTTCATCCCAATCTTCTTTTAATATTAATCCAGATACTCCCTCTTCTTTATTAACTTCAAAATCATTAATGTTACTTAATTCTTCTGCATATTTTAAAAAATATTCTTCATTAAAGTTATGATGATAGTCTCCAAATTCATCTATAGGGACTACTAAAGTGCCTACTCTAGATTGTTCACGAAATATGTTAGGTTGGATTCTTTGACTAAAAACCCATACTTTACCTTTATGTTGTTCATGAACTTTTAATAAATTTATATCCCAATCTTTAGCTACATAAAAATCAGAGTGTAAAAAGTTTATAAATTTTGTTTTTACTCTATCGGCACAAAAATTCATACCACCCCCAATCCCTAAAGGTATATCATTTTTATCAATATAATATTCTAATTGGTATTTATCTGAGTTTTCTTTTAACCATTCATCTGTGCCATCAGTACAGTTTTCCGCATGGATAATAAAAGGGGCATCTTTATAGTAACTATTTTTTCTAACAGACTTTACTGCTAGTTTTAGATAGTCTAAATTATTATATGTTGAAATACAATGTGTTATCATATTGTGTTATAAAAACTATTTTGGTGTTCTTGTTTATCTATATGTTTATGATGATATAAGCACCATTCTTCTTCTGTTGGTAATAAAGATTTTGTAGAAAACCCAGTTATTACTTCATGAACTTTAGAAGCCCATGCTATTTTTGGGTTATTTTGTATAATTCTTGTTTGATAATCAGGCCAATTGACCCAACCCTTTTCATTTACATTCCAACGCCACTTATTAACATGTTCTTGTGTTAAACCCTTTACAGTATTAATTCTAGGAACTAAAAATAATTCTGTTGTTGGGTTAAGTTTTAAAAGTTCTTTTAAATTTATAATTAAAGATTCGTGTGGTAATTCGTCTGCATCTATTTGAAATATCCAATCGCCTGTACAGTGTTCTTTTAGGTTGTTTTTAAAATTTGCAAAATGGCCATTTAAGGGAAATTCTATAACCTTTAGGGGATCTTTTAATCCTACAGGTGCTTTAAATGAGTTTAATACTTTATATACTTCAGGTGTAGTGTTTCCTTGGTCACACTGAACTATTATTTCATCATTTTCATCTATATGTCTTACTAAAAACGATAATAATTTTTCTAATTCAACGTGTTCATTACATACGGGAATCGCATAACTAATTTTCATCTTTAACCAAATTTCTATCAAACATCCCTAACTCTTCAGCTGCATCCATAAAACATAATTTATCATAACGTTTTAGGTTTTTCATGTCCATTCTATTTTCATAAAATTTACCAGGATTTGAAGGGTCTGGGTATTTATTTTGTTCCTCTTTTGGAATTGGAATAGCTTTAACTACTGTCCACATCCATTCATCTTTGCCTGCTCCTTTAATGGGTTCAGGAAATATCATACCTTTATCAGGCATTGTTATGGCTGTGGGGAACCAAGCCAATTTTTCTCCACCTCCTGGGGGTATATGATCTTGTCTTAGATCTTTAATTAATTCAGCTGTTAATTCCATCATTTGTTCTAACCCTTTACTGTCTAGAGTCATTGTAGTATTTGAAGTATAA
>Ga0181377_1000324_pt1 | contig 18365 bp, 21 predicted proteins | sample LowvirmetaG_9_FD_130160 | JGI IMG/M metagenome (GOLD analysis project Ga0181377, IMG submission 130160) | Marine viral communities from the Subarctic Pacific Ocean - Lowphox_13 viral metaG | ecosystem: Environmental > Aquatic > Marine > Oceanic | place: Subarctic Pacific Ocean | collected...
GCTCTACAAATAAAATAAATAATTTTTCCTCACTTTCTTTAATATTATCCTTAATAATAATATCACTTCCTAACATTTGCTTAAATAAATCTCTAATGTCATCCTCACCTTCAAATAGCTCACCCATTATTACTTAGTTTCGTAATGTTCTATTATTTTATCTGAATTTTTACAACATTTATCTACTTTAGTAGTAGCACAATTACTAAATAATGTAAGTATAACTACTAAAATTATCATACCCACAACACCATACCATGCAAATTTTGTGCTATCTTCATATTGTTTCTGTGTTTTACCTTGTCCTGGTTTAAATTTCATTTTTATATGTTTTAGTTACAATAAATACTTCCTTGAATTTATCTAAAGGCATTTTTTTAAGTTTAGCAAACCAATCATAAGCTTCTCCTAAAGAATTAAATGATTTTCTAGTTATAACTTCACTACCATTTTTTGTGAATAAACCGTATTCTATCATGTTTTTATTGTTAATATACGAATAATTTTTTACTTCTCCAAACTATTTAATAGAGTTTTTATTTCAGCACATTTTTCATATTCTTCATATTCCTCAAAATAATTGCTTATTTTTTTTAATGCTGATGGGTAGTATAAAGATGATAATTTTATTATTACAGATAAATTTACTATATTAAATAGTTCTACTGTTGTATTATCATTTTTAATTGCTTCCTTAATCGCTTTAAAAGAATCTCTCATTATAATATTTTGAAATTCTTCTTTATTAGATAGCTCTTTCAATTCCCTTTTTGTACTATAACTTATCTCTATATTTGTAATTTTTCTTTTCTTTGTTTTATTTTCCATAGTAATAAATTTTAGGGGTTGATGGTTATAAATATTACTCAATTATAAGTAAATTCATATCAAATTTAGGATTTGTACATATTGTATTATTTATTTTATTTTTTTTATAAATAGATAGTTTTGTATTACCATATTCATAATGTCCTTTATCATAATTTTCTATTATTTTATGAATTTGATTAATAACTTCAAAATCAGAATTTTCTAATGTATTTCCATCTATTGTTAATTTTACATTATATTCAAGTATATGATCATCTTGAAGTAAGAATATTTCACTATAATTATCTAAATTATGATATTTTGATGTTTTTTCCCACTGTTTATCTGTAAAATTAAGTAATTTATTAGCGGATTCATGTTCTTTAGATATATTATCAGTTACTATTTTATTTACAGTTGCGTCATCAACCCAAACTCTAGAGAATAGAGGTTCAATATTATTAATAATATGAGGAGGTAATTTAGAACTATTTTCTATTTCTAAATCAACATCATATTTATTTAGTTTCTCTGTACCGTGATTAAACCCACCCCATTTTCTTACAAAACGCTTTAACTCAATTTGGTCGGCTTGTTCTTGCAATTTAACTCTATTTTGGGCTTCAATGTTATCTTTTTTAAACCAATCTTTACCCCTAGATGATGTGCATGTAAAATGATAAACAATAGCCCCAAATGTTTGTTTTAACTGAATTCCTTTATGTAAACATCTTTGTACTAAATCTGAATCCTCTCTTGATCTTCTAAACAAAGTATCGTATCCTCCTATTCCCAACCAAAGATTTTTATAAAATGTTATAGGAGCAAAAAAGTAACCCATCATTTTATTTTCTTTTATAGTAACTGAGTATTTATTCCATTCATCTAAATTAAATTCTAAGGGATCAGTACCAAAATCTTTAGTTATCTTTTCTATTGAGTTACCATGCAAGGGAGGTTCAACTCTAGTAGAACTTAATATCATATTAGATTTTAACTCTTTTAAAACATCAGTATCATAATGTGGGGATATAACCATATCACTCTGTATATAACTCACTACATCATGTTTAGCTAATTCAATAAGTAAGTTATTATTTCTAGAATAACCTATACAAGGTGGTAATTTATGGGTTATTATTTTTAAATCATAATATTGATCCTTAATTGATTTAAGATATTCATATGTACCTTGGTTATCATTATCTATAAAAATTAATATTTCATGTTTATCTCCATCTAAATTTGATTTAAGAGATTTTAACAATAAACTAATATGATTTATTTCATTTACTGTTGTATTAATTAAAAAACTAATTTGTCTCATCTACTAATTTTTTATAGGTATCTTTAATACCTTTTTCAATTCCTACCCATTTTAAGTCTGGGAGATTAAATTTACCTACATAATCTTTAGCTTTAGTTGCCTTAGCTACAATTTCTACTTTATAGTCAGATAAATTATTAATTACATGGGCTATATCTAATAAAGAATAACTTTGAGAATAGGTACAATCTATATTTTTTGGGATATGTTTTTCAGTAATATAATAATCTACTAATTTAATTAAATCCTTCATATAAAAGAAATCCATTAATTTATTTTGATACACATTAATGTGTTCTTTATTAATATAACGTTTAATATTAGATTTAATAAATCTTGTATCCCATTCGTTTTCATTAAAAACACCATATATTCTTATATTGTAAAAAAAGGGTTCGGCATCAATAAATTTACTTATTGACTTTTTACTTAAACCATAAGGATCATTAGGCATTCCTAATTCAGCACCTGATCCAAAATTAATTAATTTCCCAAAACAGTGTTTATTATCATATAAATTAAAAAACATTTGGAGGTTTTGATAAAGTACATCAGCATCATCATTATGTAATCTACTACCCCCTACTACTGCTGTGTGAATAACTACATCAAAATATTTATTTTTAAACCATTTACTAGTTGCTTCCCTATCAGTTAAATCAAAATCTTTTCTAGTTATGGAAGTAATATCATATCTATTCATTCCTCTCCATAAACCATTACTTAAGGATTTAGCAATATAACCATTACCCCCAGTTATTAATATATTCATTATTTTTTTAAATTTTGAGCTATTTCTAATATTAAATCTTCTTGACCCGCAACTAATTTTCTATTACCTAACTCAAATATTAAAGATGAATATTCAATACCGTTTAACTTTGATGCTTTAATAATAGGTCTTTCAAACCCTGAAAATAATTTATTTAACCCTGTTAAAACATTTACAGGGTTGATTGTAGGGATATTAGGAACTAAATAATCCATTACTTTATCAGCTTCAATTATAACTTGTTTAAAATCAATACCCATATTAAAATTAGATTTTTCTAATACTGGGAGTAAAACTTCTAGGGGAGCATTACCTGCTCCAGCCCCAAATCCTCTGATGCAAGCATCTATATATTTTGCCCCATTTTGTGCTGCTACTAAAGAATTTGCTACAGCACACCCTAAATTATTATGTGCATGAAAACCTACATCAATATTAAGATTTTCTTTTAATGCTTTTATTCTTTCTTCAACATCAGAAGGTAAATATGTGCCTGTAGAATCCATAATAATAATTGCTTCAGCCCCATATTGTTCCATTGTTTTAGCATTTTCAACTAATGTTTTAGTATCTATTAAAGCTGTCATCATTAAAACTCCTAATGATGTTGTATCTGTATTTTGTAAATATTCTAAATGTGATTTACTAAGTGTAGCTTCTGTGCAGTGGGTAGCAACTCTAACTACGTTAACACCCATATCAATGGCTGGTTTTATATCTTTATCTACAGTAGCAATTCCAGGAATTGCATGGATACCTAATTTACTATTTGTTAAATATTTTTTTGCTGTTGTAATAATTTCTTTATCAGTATGAGCTGATTTACCAATTAATAATGAAGAAGCTCCAATACCATTACCATGACCTACTTCAACAATAGGAATATTTACTTTATTAGCAAATTCACAATATTTTTTTATACTTTTTAAACTAATAGTATGTTTAACACTATGGTTTCCATCCCTAAGTGAGGAATCTGTTATAATAATATTATTCATTTCTTAAATGTTTTGTTATTTCAATTGCGGCGCAATTAATTATATCTAAATTACCTGCATACTCAGGTAAATAATCTCCTGATCCTTTTACCTTAATACTTAATACTAAAATTTCATTATTAATAACAGGAGGCATTACTAATTCATAATGTGGGATGTATTCTTGTAACTTTTTTATAGTATCATAAATATCTTTTACTAATGAAGAAAATTTAATATTTTCTGCTTTTACAAACATAGTAGTCTGCATATCAACTTGTGGCTCAGCTGGATTGAGATTTAAAATTACTTTACAATCTTTACATTTAGTAAATTCTTTAATTGCTCTTTCTGTGGTATGAATATAATTATCTATATTGATTCTTGTAGCCATTCCCGCACTATCAGAAGCTATTTGTGATACTACCTCAATATAATCTAAATCTGAACAATGTTTAGATATTATATTTAATAGTGGGGTAGATGCTTGTCCACCACAAGTAATCATATTTACGTTATTATTATCCTGTATAATTTTAGGATTAATATTAGGTACACATAAATCCCCCACTTTAGCAGGTGTTAAATCAATTACTTTAATACCTTGACTTTCAAATATTTTAGCATGTTCTTTAGCATCTTTAGCACTAGTACAATCATAGACTACATCACAACATTTAGGATTTTCAATAAAATATTGAATTCCTTTATCAGTTACATTTATGTTTTTTTCTTGGGCTAATTTAATTCCATTAGATTCCATTCTTCTTCCTGCAAATATAACAGGATTAATAAAATCAGTTTTTATTAATTTTAATAACAAATCAGTACCAATATTACCTGTTCCAATAACTCCGGCTTTTATCATCTTTTAATTTTTGTTGATTTTTTACTTAATTTAATTATCATTTCACCCTTTAATTCTTCCATAGAAACTAATGGAGACATTTCCTCAATGGGGGGAGCTAAAATATTTCCATCATCCATAGGTACACCTTTTACTTTGGGTAAAAATCCTTGATCGGGATCCATAAATACTTCTAATACAGCTGGGCCCTTATGATTTAAAAAGGTTGATATAGATTTATCAGTTAGTGCCCAATCTTCTAAAGAAAAATATTCATATCCAAAAGCGGGTAATAGTTTAGAATAATCTGGTAGTCCAATTCCTGTGTTTTTATTAACACTAACATATTTCCCATTAAATAACATCTTTTGGGTATGTTTAATCATTAAATACCCATCATTATTAAATATAATTATTTTAATATTTAAATTGTTTTCTATAACAGTATGTAATTCTTGTAAATTCATCATTATACCCCCATCACAATTAAGACACAATACATCTTTATCAGGACTTGAAGCTGCTGCTCCTAATGCTCCTGCTATTCCATATCCCATTTCTCCTAACCCATTAGAAGTAAACATTTTTTGGTTTTTCTTTAATTTTATAGCTTGATGACCACTTAATAAGGCAGTTCCCATATCTGTAACTAAAATATGATCGTCTTTGAGATGGTTTGATAATTTATCCATAAACTGATAAGAATTTGTGTATGTGCCTTTATGACTGTGTTCTTTACCAATCCAAGGATATTTTTTTCTTTTATTATTACAATATTCTAACCACTTATTATCTATAGGATTTATACTTTGTATATTATATAATAATTGATCTATAACAAGACTAACATTTTCTTTTATATGCAAATCAATTTTTTCTTTAGGAGCTTGTAATTCTGCTATGTCTACACATATAATTTTACCATTACGAATAAATTCATCCCAATTATATCCTGTTTGGGGTAATGCTAATCTACTCCCCAAAACAATTAATAAATCACAATTTTGAACTATAAAATTAGCTCCTCTTTGACCATATAAACCAAATCTACCATAAAAATTAGGATTATCATTTTCCATTAAATCAATTCCTGACCAAGTTAAAGTTGTAGGTATTTTAGTTGTATTAATAAAATTATTAAACTTTTCTTTTGATGATGATAATCTTACCCCATGTCCACCTAAAACTAAAGGACGTTTAGAATTATTGATAGCATCAATTATATAATGAGAATGATTAGTTTTGTTATTAATTTTTAATTTTGGTAAATTCCAAGATCTTTTTTCTACTTTTTTAGACTGGATGTTAAAAGGAATATCTAACCAAGTTGGTCCTTTTCTATCCTCCATTGTAATATCAAAACATTTTTCTAATTCTGTTTGTATATCACCTTCATTCATTAAACAGTGGGAATATTTAGTAACATCACTAACCATTTTAGATATATTAAATCCTTGGGTACCATACATTCTTAAATTTTTATGTTCTTCAATATGATATGAAGATTCATTACCTGAAATAATAAAACCTGGTATTGAATCTGCCCAATTACTTACTACTCCTGTTACTGCATTTGATGCTCCTGCTCCTGCAGTTACAATAGCAGCTGATAGTTCACCTGATGTTCTAAAATGTGCACCCATAGCCATAACAGCTGCTTGCTCATGATGTGTATTAATAATAGTAGTATACCCTAAACTATTAATAGAATCAAATATATGAGAATTAGCAGAACCTATAATTCCAAATACAGTTTTAATTTTTTTCTCTTTTAAAAATTCAGCTACTAAATCACTTACTTTTACCATATAAAATTATTTTTATAATACTCAACTATTTCAGGTAGTTCATCATCAAATTTCTTTTTAGGTGACCATCCAATACTTCTTAATTTATTATCATTTAAAGCATATCTTACATCTTGTCCTATTCTTGAATACGAAAAATCATAAAATTGATTTTTATCTTCATCAAAATAAGGAAATGTTGCTTTTAATTCTTCATCTTCACCATGATATAATGTAATAATTTTATCTACTGTATCCAAATTTGATTGTTCAAATCCTCCTGCTATGTTATATATTTCATTATCAATACCAGATTCAATAATTTGAATTATAGCATCAGCTGTGTCTTGGGCATGTAACCAATTCCTAATAGGTGTACCCTCATTATGTAAAGGTATTTTTTTACCTAAACCTAAATATTTAATTGATTTAGGTATTAATTTTTCAGTATATTGTCCTACCCCATAATTATTAGTTGGTCTTACAATTACATAAGGTAAATTATAAGTTCTAGCCCAAGCTAATACAAGTTGATCTGCTGCTGCTTTAGTTGCTGAGTAAGGATTACTAGGTTTTAATATATCAGTTTCTAAATGTTCTCCTTCAGTTACATCACCATATACTTCATCTGTACTAAAATGTAATAATGTTGGTTTATCTTTACCCTCACCTCTATAATTCCTAATTAATTCAAGTAAATGGTGTACCCCATTAACATTTGAATGTATAAAATCATCACTTTTAACTATACTATTACCCACATGGGTTTCAGCTGCTGTATTAATAATATAATCACATTCATATAAAAATTCTAAATCATTTATATCACATTTAACAAATGAAAAATTAGGGTATTTTTTAAATTCTTTTATTAAATCATTATTAGAAGCATAAGTCATTTTATCCACACCCTTAACATACCATCCTTTTTCTAAGCATGTTCGTGTAATATATGATCCAATAAATCCCAGACATCCTGTTATATATACTACTTTCATATTCATATTAATTGGTGTTTTAAAGTATTTTTAAATTTTTCTATATTATAATGTAGATTATAATTATCTTTGGCAGTTATACTACATTTATTATAAAATTCTTGATCTTCTTTTAAACGTTTAGCTAATATACGAGCTTTTTCTACATCATCCACATCTACAGATAAATCAGGATGGCAAATTAATTGAGTATCTACTTTATTATTCCCAATACAGGGAATCCCAAAATAAGCACAATTTAAACTAAAAGTACCTGCTGCTATGGTAGGCATCAAATGTATCGCGTATTTAAACGTAGATAAAGTTTTCATCCAATCTATCCATGGCATTCGTTGAAGATGATATAAATCGGTTAAATCACCTTCATTTTCTCTTTTAGCATGAGAATCTTGTGTCCATTTATCAACTTTAAATTCATCAGCTGCCAAATATCCTTGAAAACCTCCATACCAACGAGCAAAATTACCACCTATAATAACTTTATCTTCTGCTTTGGGTAGAATATTTTTAATTAAATTTTCAATAAGCAAAGTAGGCATTATGTTAATTTTTTTAGTAGGAAATAAACCTTGGTAAAATTTAACATCATGTTTATTATGGGCAAAAATACTATCACATTCTGATAATATATTATAAAAATTTATTTGATCAATAATTCCATAGTCATTAAATAACCATGAGGGACCTTCTTGAATATAATGTACTTTATTATTATTTGATTTTAAAATTGGTACTATTTTTGTTTTTAAAAGTTCACTTATAGGATTTGGTTTATTAACTAACTTAACCCCAACAGCATTTAAAAATACTTCTCCTTTAGGAATTATAATAAAAATATGATCTTGATCTTTTATATTTTGAAAATTATAAATGCAAGAATGAGTAGCTCCTAAAGCATTCATCCAAGCAAATTCAGTTCTCATATTAGGGTGATCTTGAGAAATTTTACCCTCAAAATTCATTTCTGTTAAAAATGTTATCTTCATTTTTTAAAATATTCTAACCAATAATCTGTCATTTCTTCCATCATTGATTTAAAGGTATAAGTGGGTTTCCAACCTAACTCTGTTCTTATTTTTGTAGAATCTCCTTTTAAATAAGGTAATTCTTCTGGTCTTAAAAATTTAGGGTTTTGGATTACATAATCTTTATAGTCTAAATCTAAATATTTGAATACTAATTCACACATTTCCCTAACTGAGTGGGTTTCCATTGTGGATACAACCCAATCATCAGGCTTATCATGCTGCATCATTAAATGCATCGCTCTTACATAATCATATGAATGTCCCCAATCTCTATATGAATCCATATTACCTAATTCTAGTTTATCTTGTAAACCTAACTTAATTTTTACTGCTGCTTTTACAACTTTATTAGTTACAAAATTACTGCCTCTTCTAGGAGATTCATGATTAAATAAAATACCATTTATGGTATGTAATTTATAAGCACGTCTATAATTTCTTACAATGTTATAACCAAATACCTTAGAACAACCATAAGGTGATACAGGATTCATCATTGTAGTTTCTCTTTGAAAGTTATCATCCTCAACCGATAGACCAAACATTTCAGAACTACTTGCTTGATAAAATTTAGCTTTAGGACAGGCTCTTCTATATGCTTCTAATATATTAAGAACACCTAAAGCGTTAGTTTGTACCGTAAATTGGGGGATGTCAAAACTAATTCTTACATGGGATTGTGCTGCTATGTTATAAATTTCATCAGGTTGTATTTTATCTAATAATCTTTCAATACTACCCTGATCTAATAGATCAGCATAGTAGGTATTAATTTTACTATGTATTTTTTCTATTCTTGTATCTTGATTTTCAGGAGTAGAATTTCTTCTAACTGTTCCATGAACTTCATATCCTAATTCTAACAAATGTTCCGCCAAATAACTACCATCTTGTCCATTAATTCCTGTAATAAATGCTTTTTTCATAAATTATCTTGTTTGTAAATAAGGGTCTATTTCTTCTATATTATTAAAAATTTTCATTTTTGATACATCAGGCCAATCTTCTATTGTCCATTGTGTGGGTTTATTATTTATAGCACTAGGTAATTTTTCTAGTCCTAATTCAGCAGTTTCAGGAGTCATATAATAGTGATAACCTACCATTTCTATATCTTGTTCCCTCCAAGGTATATCTGGGTGTCTACCATCATATGACATTTTTTTCAATTTAATTGCTGCTTCTTTATTATCTGTTAATATACAACCTCCTCTACCCAAAGCCAAGTGTTTTTTAAATTGAAAACTAATATTCATGAAGGTTCCAGGAATATAACTATTTTTTCTCCATAATACAGCAGCATCAATAATATTATCAGTTAAATAATAATAATCTTTCCAATTTTCATCCCTAAATTCTAGAAACATATTTAATTTTGATGCTAAAAATGGTACTGATATATAAGTTCTTTTAGGAACTTTGATTGAATTTATATGTTCATGCCTTAAACATAATTCAATTCCATGAGTGCAACAATCAACTGCTACAGCATATTTTGCCCCAAAAAACTCTGCTATTTTATTTTCAAATTTTGTAATTATATTAAAACTCATATCCTAATTTTTTAGCATTATTTATTATAGTTCCTCTATCTCTTTTTTTAACAGCTTTAGCAGGTGAGCCAACATATATGGTCCATGGATCCGTGTCTTTTGTTACAACAGAACCTGCACCTATAACTGAGCCCTCACCTAATGTAACACCAGGCATTATAACACAATTGACTCCCACACAAGCAAAATCTTTAATTGTAATAGTTGTAAATTTAGTTTTTTTATATTTTAAGGGAACTTGTGGATTCATCATTCCTTTAGTAAAATCATCACTTCCACAAACTATTTTAGACCCAGCAGCAATACCACTAAATTTACCCATAACTAATTTTGATTTAGATCCACCAATTACAACTGTGTAGGGTGCTATATGTACATAATCTCCTATAATACTTTCTGTGGATAAATAAACTCCAACATCAATGGCTACATGATTACCTACCTCAAGTAATTGAGGTTGTTTAATTATTGCTGTATCAGCAATAAATAAATCTTTACCTTGTTTTTTAATCTTCATTAATCTAATCCTCCATTAATTTTCATTGCATGCCCACTAGTGTATTCTGTATTTATAAAATATTGTATTGCATTTGAAATTTCATTTATTGACCCCCATCTTTTTAAAGGAATACTTTCTTTTACTTTTGATATAAAAGGTTCTGGTACTTCATAAGTTAATCCTCCATCCATATACCCTAATTGAAGAGAGTTACATGTTATTCCTTTAGATAGATTTTCTACAGTAACTGTTTTTATTAGATTATCCATAAATGCTTTACAACCAGCATACACAGATGTCCCAAATACAGGTTTTGAGGATAATATAGACGAAGTTAAAATAATCCGCCCATAACCTTTTATCCTCATTTGTGGTAAACAAGAAGCTAAAATATTCATAGTTCCTTTTATTACGATATCAGTTTGTTTAGTTACCTCATGTATGTTGGATTCATTATATTTATGGATTGGTGAATTATAATTATATCCACTCATATTAATTACAATATCTACATCATTATTTTTAAAAAATTTTTCTACTGAGTTAAAATTTTGGATGTCTATTGATTTGGATCCTAGAGGAATAACATTATATTCTTTTAAGTATTTTATTAGTTGGTTTCCTAACCCCCCAGTACCTCCAAATAATGCTATTGTTTTTTTGTTATTATTCATCTAAAAAAATTTTATCTAATTTTTGACCTTCATAGGGTCCTGTTTTATACTCATATACTAAAGTATTATCTTCAAGTATCTCATAATTATGTCCTCCCTCTAGTGTAAAAGAAGCATCACCTGATTCTAATATAGGTTCTATTAATATAGAATTATCTAAATCATAAAAAATACATTTTACTCTACCTTGTATTACTACCCAACTTTCCTGTGCAATAACATCTCTAGTTCTATTTTTAAAAATATGTCTGTGGGGTTTAAATGTTTTTCCTTTTTCCATATTAAGATGAGAACATTGTATAAAATGATCTTCAGGTATAATATCTTTTCTGCCCGGTTTCATATCTTCTTTCCTTACTATTACATGTAATAATTTATTAGGATTTATCTTACTATAAATGTTAATCATTAATTAAAGGTTTTATATATTGATTAAAAATTTGATCAGAATTAAGAGTATATTTAATTGCTAATTCATAATTATTTTTTATTGATTTTTTTCTACTATCATAAATTTTGTCCCCATTTTCTGTAATATCTCTTATAATATCTTCTAATTCTTCATTAGTAGTAAAGGTAAATATTCCACCCATATCAAAGTAATCTCCTATGTTGGGGGTTCCATAATATATGGGAATTGTTCCTGTAAGAAAACAATCACTTATTTTTTCAGAACATTCATTATCAGCATAACTATTTTCTATAGCTATAGAGAATTTATAATCTTTTAACCCCTCAATTTTTCCTTTTATAGGATTAAAACCCATACCAAACATATCAATATAATTATTATATTTTGTGGATAGTATGTGGTTTATAAATGCAAGTCTTTTTTTATGTCCTTCTAAAAAAGATTTATTAGAAGAAATACAAGATAATAATTTAGACTTAGGATAAATATTTCTTAATGTCTCATCTGATAGAATAGGCCATTCTTTTGTATGTATATTTTTGTTTAAACAACTAAAAAGACATAACCTAAGTTTAGCATTAGGTAATTTTAATAATTCTGTATTATGGGTTAATATTAAAGCAAATTTATTATTATGTTTTTTTACTAAATCATAAACTTGTTGTTGTTGTTTATTATATAAAGGACTTTCATAAAGATCAGCAATAATTTTTCCTTTAGGAAACTCTTTTTTATCTAATAAATAATCTAATAATTCCATATCTGTTATAATAGTAATGTCAAATTCTCCATTTTCTTGTTTATAAACATATGAAAAATCTTTAGGAATATAATTAGTTTCTTGAAAGTATCCTATAACATTTATTTGGGGTAACTTTTCTCCACTTAATCCTTCTTTATATATTTTTCTATTTCTAATTTCATCTTCATATAAATGATTATTATTATTCTTCTCTCTATCTATAGTTCGGGATTGTTGGGAGGGAGAAACATTATATACATAAGTTGGAAAATCTACTACTCCAATTTTATCTTTACCACACATTTCTAAACATGGAAAGCTTACAGCAAGATCAGCAGCATGATCATAATACTTAGAATCTAAATTTGATTTAAAAATATCTTTATCAAGAGTTTTTAACAAAAAACCTTTAAAAGTTCTTAAATGAGAAGCTCTCCAAATATCTTTTCTATAATATTTATTGGAATGAATAAAATCAGGATAAGATGTATTTTGGGGAGTTGCTTCTATAACATTATCTTCATGGTTGCCCCAACAATACATTTTACCATAAGTCATCCACACATCATTTTCATTGTAAAAATTATTTAATTTTTCTAAAACATTTTCATCAAATAACCAATCATCTCCGCTAATACAAACTAATATATCTTCATCTTCTAATTCATCAATACACTCTATATAACTATGTAATGCTCCTTTATTATTTTTTCTTTTAATAGGAAAAAATTTACTATTATCTTTTACTATATCTATTACTTTTTGATAAGTATTATCTTCTGATGCATCATCATAATAAATAACTTTATAGTTTGAATAAGATTGGTTAAGGATGCTTGCAAGATTATATTCTACCCATTTTTCATCATTATAAGCAGTAACTAAAATTATAAATTTATTTTTTTTCACTATACTCTCCCTGATTGATTTTTTAATCTAATATACTCTTTTATCTTATCACAAACGTAATCTACATCCTCAATAGTCATACCATGGTGTGCTCCTAATAAAAATCCGTTTTTCATTATTAAATCTGAACTTTGGAATTCTTGTAAATATTCTCTATAAATTGGGTGGCGGGTTACATTACCAGCAAAAGTAACCCTAGTTTGAATATTTTGTTCTTCTAAATACGTTAATAAATCCAATCTGTGTTCATATTGAAGTGGAATAGCTAACCAATTAGGTTTAATAGTATCATCTGGTAGTAGTATTTCTTCTACATCCTTAAGATTTTCTAAATAACGTTCAATATTAGCTCTTCTAACCCCTTCAAAATTTTGAAATCTATTTAATTGAACCAAACCGAAAGCAGCATTCATTTCACTGCATTTCATATTATAACCTAATACACTATATAAAAATTTATGATCATAAGGGATACCATCTACTTTATGATTAAATCTATCATCCATAATTTCAGAATCATTCCCCATTCTTCCCCAATCTCTATAAGATAATGCTCTTAATTTATGTTTTTCATCATTAAACATTACCATACCACCCTGACCACCTGCAGTAATAACATGACTTGCATAAAAGCTTGTAGTAGCAACATCTGTTTCGGGGGTATGTGTCATTGTGTCTGCTGAGTCTTCTATTAAGAAAATATCTTCCCTTCCTATTCTTTTTAATTCATATTTAAGTAACGCCCAATCAGGTTTATTACCAATTAAATTGGGAATCATAATAGCTTTAACATCATGAAACATTTCTTCTTCAGAATCCTCAAGAAGTGCTATAATATCTTTCACATCAGGAACATAAGAAGTTAAATTAACATCACAAAATAAAGGTTTATACCCTAATTGAATTATTGGGGCTAATGTAGTAGAAAAAGTACATGCCGGAGTAATAATTTTACACCCTTCAGGTAAATTTAAACCTGCAATAGCTAGTAAACAAGCTGATGAACCAGAATTAACAAATAAACCTAATTTTTTACCAAAGTATTTAGCTACTTTTTCTTCAAATTCAATAGAACGGGGACCAAACCCTGCTAACCAACCATCTCTTAAACATTCTTCAACAGCTTTAATTTCTTCTTCCCCATATGCTTCAAATTTATTGGGTGCATACCATACTTTTTTTGTCTGTTCCATAATTATAATGTTTCGTAAAATTTATTTTGTCTTTCTTGTCTTTTTATATCTTTAGGATGGTATAAACAATATTCTTCATTACCAGGTAAATCAGCAAATTTATTATAACCTACTAACTGTTCATGAACAGGTTTTACCCATTTAATTTGATCAGGATTATTTTTATAAATTCTTAATTGTTTATCTGGAAAGTTAATCCAGCCTTTATTATTAACACCCCAACCCCATTTTTGGGTATGCTCAGGAGTTAAACCCGCTACAGTATTGATTCTAGAAACCCAATAAGCTTCTACATCAGGATTATTTTCAATCATCCAGGGCAATGCAGTACAAAGATATTCATCTGGGTATTCATCTGCATCAATTAGAAATATCCAATCTCCATTACACATTTTAGTAAGATAATTTTTTTGTTGAGAGAAATCATTATTTAAAGGATTAGAAAACCATATAAAGGGTGATTTAGTATTTACTGTTTTAGCCCTTAAATACTCCTCTACTACTTTAGAACCATTTTGAGAATCATATAAAATTACAATTTCATCTTCTTCACGTTTATGTTTTGTTAAAAAATCTACTAATCTTTGTAATTCATTTATTTCATTACAAACAGGGATAGCATAACTTATTTTCATAATATAATTTATTCAGGTAATACCCCAATATACGAAAGTGCATCCATATATCCACGTTCCTTATTAAAAGGCTTCATATTTTCCATATCCATTCTGTGTTTATAATATTCACCAGATTTTCCTGGGATAGGATATTTTAATTTTTCTTTATCTGTTACTTCAATAGCTTTTACTGCAGCCCATGACCAATTATTTATATTGGCCCCATTTACAAAAACCATCCCTAATTCAGGTTGATTTACAGTATTAGGAATCCAATATTGATGATTTTTATCTTCATATATTAAATCTTTATATAATTCAGGAAGAGATTGTAGCTGTTGTTCCCAATATTCTTCACCCTCTTTCATTAAAGAATTTGAAATAAAACCACAACCATAACACATATAATTAGTAATATTTTCATTTACTTCTTGTTTATAACAAGCATCCGAACCACATTTAAGGCATTTTACTAGTTCATCCATTATACTTTTTTTAATTTAGGTAATGATAATTTAATTTTTTCAGGTAAGTTTATACTATTTTCTAATATTGTGTTTATTTTAGCCTTCATATTTTCAAAAGCAAAATAAGTTCTACTATGATATCCTTGTCTTTTAGCTTTTTCATTCCACACTTTAATATTTTTAAATATTTCTTCATATGAAGATTTTAATTCAAAGGGAGATGCTTGGAACCACTGAGATTCTGCTATTAACATATCTTTTTGTTGAGCAGAAGGATGAACATTAGTTAAAGTACCTTGTAATAATAATGTAAAATCATTTTTTAAAAAATCTAACTGTCCAGACCACCCAGAACATATTATTGGTTTGTTTGTTAAACTAAATTCTAATAAAGGCCTACCAAATCCCTCTCCTCTGGTGTGAGATACCATAGCTTTTACTTTAGGATGATTATATAATTCATTCATTTCTTCATTAGAAAAATTACCATGTAAAAGGTAAACATTAGGTAATTTACCATTACTTAAATTTCGTACAGCATCAATTCTTTTCATTATTTCTCTTCTATCCATATAAGAAGAATTTACTGATGAAGTTTTTAATATTAATGCTGGTTGTTTCTTTTTATTTTTAAAAGTATCATAAAAAGATTTAATAGTAACTCCTATATTTTTTCTATCTTCACCTAAATCACCCTGCATCCAATGTCCTACTGAAAGGAATGCAAAATCTTCAGGAATTGAATTGATATCTTTTAATAAATTTAACTCTGTAAGTTCAGATTCTTTAAGAGGTTTATACATATTTAAATCAGCTCCTTCTAATAATACTTCTATAGGTTTTAATAGTTCTATAACACCTATTTTTTGATTTGTTTTTTGATCAACTTTATCAAATTTAGAATTTAAAAATACTTGTTTTGAATGTTCGGATGATACAATATTTAAGTCCATTCTATTACATCCCTCAATCCAGGGGGCAGCAGCAATTGTAGTTTCAATCCCAGCTGTAAATCCTATGTTAAATTTTCCTACTGGTTGAAACTCATTAGGAACTGTTATTTGACCCCAAATATCAGGTTGGAATGTTAATCTATTATCAGGTAACATATGATTTTTTAAAAAGTTCCATTCTGGGTTATTATTTAAAAATCCAAAAGAGGTAGATCCCCATCTTTGCGATAGGATTTTTACATCATATTTATCTAATTCTATTATGGATTTAACTAAATCTCTTGATCTGGCTCCATACCCACTATATGTGTCAATTGGGCAACTTATAACAAATGTATTTTTCATTTAATAATCTAATTTATGTGGTAAAATTCTCTTTTCATAATCTGTATCTTTTAAAAAACTATACTTTTCTCTTGGTTTCCAAGTAGAAAATAATTCATCCATAGAATTTATAACTTTATCAGCCATTAATCCAGATGTAAATCCTGCTTCCTTACTTCTAGCCCAATTATATCCTTTTTTTCCAATACGTTTTCTTTCTTCCTTAGACATTTTATATAATTTCATAATTTGATCTACAGCATCATTCATTTTATGATGGTCATCATATATGTAAGGTGTAGGAGGGGAGCCGACTAAAGTACTTGCTTCTACATAAACAGGTAAAGCCCACTCTCCATGCTTTTTATATTTTCCATGATGGTTAGATGGGAATTCATCATTAAATTCTATCCATTCTCCTTTCTCATCTTCAAACCTCATTTGATCTTGCATTCCTCCAGTAACAACTGCTATAAAAGGTGTTCCTGTTAACATAGCTTCTGTTAGTGATAATCCCCACCCCTCAGCATTAGATAACTGTATAACACCGTCTGCTGAATTATATAATAAATTCATTTCTTCAGTTGTTAACTTATGTTGTAATATTCCTACATTACACGTTTCAGGAGGGCACAGATATTCTATTACTGCTGTAAGATCTGTTCCATGTTCAAATACAGCTTCTGTTTTTAAAGTAAGTTTACATTTTTTAGCTTCTTCAGGAGTTAATTGATCTGTAAAAAGTCTCCAAGCCATTATAATATTGGATACTTGTTTTCTTCTAATATTTCTTGAATTATATATTAGATGAAAATTATTATCCTCTCCAAGAAGTATATTCTTTTTAAAATTTAATAAATCAACATTATTATCTTCTAGTATATTAAATTTATCATTGTCTAAACCATGAGGTATATATTTAAATATTTTATTTTTACCCTTACTACCTAAAACTAACTTATTTATATTGACTGTTTGTTTTGATATGCCCATTAATAAATCACAGGATTCATAAAATTCTTTATTATACATTGGTGCTGGGTAATTATCCCAAATATTAAGATAGGCTATAGGAATATTTTTTCTGATTTGATCTTCATTATGAAATAACCAAGAAAAATATCTAGGATCTGTTATTAAAAACAAGGCATCTGGTTTTTCTCTTGATAATACTTCATTTAAGACATTTATATCTCCATAACCTTTTACTGGATATAAAATTAAAGAAGGGTCAACAACATCTGTTAAATTTTGTTCTTTAATACTATTTTCCATATCTATAATTTTACCTTGATCAGGATGTTCAACAGCTCCTGCCATTTGAACCCAATTATATTTATGTAAAGTATTCATAACAATCTCTCTACCTACTTGGGCAACCCCAGAATGAACTCTAATATCATCTGTTATAAGAAGTATTTTTTTTCTATCTTCTTTTTTAATATAACCTTCTTTCATTTTTTATTTATTGATTGA
>Ga0181377_1000327_pt1 | contig 18290 bp, 17 predicted proteins | sample LowvirmetaG_9_FD_130160 | JGI IMG/M metagenome (GOLD analysis project Ga0181377, IMG submission 130160) | Marine viral communities from the Subarctic Pacific Ocean - Lowphox_13 viral metaG | ecosystem: Environmental > Aquatic > Marine > Oceanic | place: Subarctic Pacific Ocean | collected...
ATTTAAAACAGATTTTTCAGGAGGTCCTACAGCAGCAGTATCTTATTTCCCTGTAGGTAAACCAGGTGATGGATTTGGTACAAACTATCTTAAGGATAGAGTAGGTAGAGATGCTTATACAAGATGGCAAAGCTGGTCAAAGTATATTGCAACAAGAGTTGGATACGAATTTGTAAGTTATTTAGGAGCAGAGATATCTGCACCACAATCAATAGACGAACCAACAAAAATAAAAGATGGTGAAATAATGAATGAAGGTCTTTTGTTAGAAGGTGGAGCATACGGTCACATGTCACATCCATTTGACGATAAAGGATTGAAGTTTGGAGACTTTAAAAATATTATCGATATTTCACTTCAAGGCAGACTAGATTTAAAAAATGCTGCAACTGAAAAAACAGACGGTCAAAATCTATTCATTACTTGGAATTCAAAGCTTCTAGCAGCTAGAAACGCAGGCGATATAAAGCGAGGCGGTGTTGATTCTAAAGCAATAGCATCTAAATTTGCAGGAAGAGGTAATATAGAAAAGGCATTTAATTACGCAATGAATGATTTGTCAAATGCAATAGGAAGTCTAAGCGATAAACAAAAGAAAAAAATATTTGATGACGGTAACAATTGGGTAAACATGGAAATCATGTACCCTGCATCTGCAAATGTAATTAACTACGACGCACCAAATCTTCAGTTTCATAATGTACTTCAATACAAAGAAGGTAAACCTATAGGAGCTGTAAGTGATGGAGCGAGAATGTTAGCAGGAATGATTGCACAGGTAAATAAAAATGTACAAAAGAATTTTTCTATAATAGGTCCTCAAATACTTAAAGTAAAACCTAACCAAGATTTTGGTGCTAAGAAATCTTATTTTATTAACAAGCTTGCTAAATTAATGTCAAGGTATAACATGACTGACAATAATACTTTTGCAGAATATCATCAAGCTTGGTGGTCTGAATTTATAGAAAATAAAATAGGTGCTGTTGACAATAACACTAGAATAGGATTGATAAAACGCTGGGCATTTTTTGACAAATCATTTAGACTTGACAAGAAAAACTTTGCTGATGAAGACTTACTTAAAAAGGTAAAGCAGTTTGACAAAATAAAACATGCTGACCAAGTTAAGAAAAACATGCTTCCATTTGAATTGCTGTTTTTTGAATTAGGAGTTGAGGTGCTTAAAAACGTAGAAGGTTTCCTTGCAGCAAATCCAGACAAAGCAGTTCAAAGTATTAGAAAGCAAGTGCAGAAATCGATATCGGTTGTTAAAAAAGCAGGTGATATAAAAAGAATAAATAGGTTATCACAACAACTAAATAAACTAAACTCAATAGGAGGTATGGATGCAATAGTACCTAGTGAAGGTTTAGTATTTATTTATAAAGGCAAGACTTATAAACTGACAGGAGCATTTGCACCAATAAATCAAATTACAGGTCTTATATATTTTTAAAGGTTATATATGAAAAAATTATCTAGAAGTAAAGTTCAGAGAATGAGAAATCTAGTATCTGGAAAATATGGTGACAAGACATCAACAAGTACAGGTTATAAATCTTTTAATAAGAAAAGAAAGGAAGGTGACGTTTGGGAAGAAGACGGTAAGACTTGGACAATAAAAAACGGAATAAAACAAAACAAGACTAGACTAAAAAAAGCAAAGCAGTTTTTAAAGACACCTTTGACATGTCCTAAATGCAACACATCAATGAATCACCATGCTCATAAAAAAATGTTTAGAATACACGGTCACTGTCTTATGTGTCAAACAAAATTCGAAACAAAGCTAATGGTAAAAAATGAATATAAGTTGTGGCTTGAAAAAGAAGTAAGAAAAAACTTTGATTCTTGGAAACAAGAAAAACAAGAGCAATTTAATATATGGTTTAGTGAATTAGAATCTGAAAAATATATAACAGAGTCAGGCCAAGTAGAAAGTTGGTCAAAGATAACTGATGAATCAAAACAGCGTCTAGTAAGTGAATACGAAAAATGGATAGCTGAAGAAAAAGAATTAATGGAAAAATTAATAAAGGAGAATAAAGATGAGCATAATAAGTAAAATATTTTCAAGTGGTGCAACAGAACTTGTAAAAGGTGTGGGTGGAGTTATAGATAACCTTCATACTTCAAAAGAAGAAAAACTTGAAGCAGAACAAAAGATAAAAGAACTTATTGCAAGTTACGAAATAGAAATGGAAAAAAATATCACTGACAGATGGAAAGCTGATATGAATTCTGATTCTTGGTTGTCTAAAAACGTACGACCTATGGTGCTTATATTTTTAGTTGTATGTACAGTTCTTATGATATTTATCGACGCAGGAACAATTGCATTTGAGGTAGAACAAAAATGGACAGACCTACTTCAGTTGGTGTTGATGACTACAATTGGTGCATATTTCGGTGGTAGAAGTATTGAAAAAAGAAGTAAAAAATAAAGTACTTTAATTATATACATATATATTTATATATAGGTTATGGCAAATAAAACAGTAAAGCAGGCATTAATAGAAGAATTCAAAAGGTGTTCACAGGACCCTGTGTACTTTATGAAAAAATACTGTTATATACAACACCCTCAAAAAGGAAAAATAAAGTTTGACCTATTTCCTTTCCAAGAACAATCACTAATAGAGTTAAATGATAACAGGTTTAATGTAATACTTAAATCTAGACAAATGGGAATATCTACACTTACAGCAGGTTATTCTGTTTGGAATATGATATTTAGAGAAGATTTTAATGTATTGGTTATTGCAATAAAACAAGACACTGCAAAAAATCTTATTACTAAAGTTAGAGTTATGCATGAGATGTTACCTTCCTGGCTTAGAGTTGGTACTGAGGAAGATAACAGGCTTTCACTAAGACTGAAAAACGGCTCTCAAATAAAAGCTGTTTCATCTGCACCTGATGCTGCTCGTTCTGAAGCACTGTCATTGCTTGTAATCGATGAAGCTGCATTTATAGATAAGATAGAAGAAATATGGACATCGGCACAGCAAACACTCGCAACAGGTGGTTCTGCAATATTACTTTCAACGCCAAATGGAACAGGTAATCTATTTCATAAAACGTGGGTAGATGCCGAAAGAGGAGATGGCCAGTTTAATCCTATAAAGCTACATTGGTCAGACCATCCAGAAAGAGACCAGGCATGGAGAGATATGCAAGACGAATTACTTGGACCTAAGATGGCTGCTCAAGAATGTGATTGTGATTTTGTATCTTCTGGTAACACTGTAATACCTGGTGATTTATTAACATGGTATGTTGACAATATGGTACAAGACCCTATAGAAAAACGTGGTGCAAATGAGGAGCTTTGGATATGGGAATATGCAGATTATACAAAATCATATATGGTAGTAGCAGACGTTGCTCGAGGTGATGGTAGTGACTACTCTGCATTTCACGTAATTGATTTAACAAATATGGTACAGGTTGCAGAATTTAGAGGACAGCTTGGTACAAAAGAATTTGGAAATTATCTTGTCAATATAGCTACAGAATACAACGAAGCTTTATTAGTAGTAGAAAATGCAAACATAGGTTGGGCAGCAATACAGCCTGCGATAGATAGAAATTATAGAAATCTATACTATACGTTTAAACATGAAGGAGTTCATGATGCTGCAACGCAATTAAGTAAAGGTTATGATTTAAAAAATAAAGAAAATATGACGCCAGGATTTACTACATCGTCACGAACTAGACCTCTTTTGATATCGAAGCTAGATATTTATTTTAGGGAAAAAGCGTGCACTATCAAATCTAAAAGATTAATTGACGAGCTTTTTGTTTTTATATGGAACGGCCATAAAGCAGAAGCTCAACGAGGATATAACGATGATTTGACAATGGCTTTTACAATTGCATTATATGTTAGAGACAATGCTATCAGACTGCATACTGAAGGATTGAATATGAATAAAAATGCAATTAATAATATAGTAAACACTCGAGGTGCTTACAAAACGTCCAACGCTAACGGAGACCCATGGAAAATGAAACTGGGTAACGATGACGAGGATTTAACCTGGCTATTATAGGAGTAAAATTAGATGGCTGATAAAACATTTTTTGGAAGACTACAAACACTATTTTCGACAGGTACGGTTGTACGAAGAACAGATTCAGGATTAAAGGTTTCAGACCTAAGTAAAGTGCAAGCAAATACAAAGCTTGCGACAAACAGATTAATCGATAGATATAATAGAATATATCAAGCAAACACTCACGGATATAACCAACAGGCTAATTTCCATACAATGAGACTTCAGCTTTATACTGATTACGAAATAATGGACGAAGATTCTATAATTTCTTCTGCACTGGACATTTATGCAGATGAGTCTACACTTAAAAACGAGTATGGAAATATTATAGAAATAAAAACAGATAATGAAAAAGTACAAAAGGTACTTAATAATTTATTTTACGATGTACTTAATATAGAATTTAATGCTTGGCCGTGGTTAAGAAACATGTGCAAGTATGGAGATTTTTATCTTAAATTAGATATAACAGAAAAAGTAGGTATAACAAATGCAGTACCTCTTTCATCATATGAAATGTTTAGAGAGGAAGGTGTAGACCCAGAGAATCCTGAAGTTGTAAACTTTACACATGACCCTACAATGGGAGGCGCACAAGGATATGGAAAGACTGCAAACAATCAAATGAAATATGAGAACTATGAGGTTGCTCACTTTAGATTGTTAAACGATATGAATTTCTTACCTTATGGTAAATCAATAATCGAACCTGCAAGAAAAACATGGAAACAGTTAACTCTTATGGAAGACGCAATGTTAATACACAGAATAATGCGTGCACCAGAAAAAAGAGTATACAAAATAGATATAGGTAATATACCACCAAATGAAGTAGAAGCATATATGCAAAGAGTTATTCAGAATATGAAAAAGACTCCATATATTGATGAAAAAACAGGCCAGTATAATCTTAAATTTAATATGTCAAATATGTTAGAAGATGTATACCTTCCTGTAAGAGGTGGACAATCAGGAACAGAAATAGATACTTTATCAGGTATGAGCTTTGATGGTATAGATGATGTAAACTATTTAAAAGAAAGAATGTTTGCTGCATTAAAGGTACCTAAAGCGTTTTTAGGATATGAGGAAGGAGTTGATGGTAAAGCAACGCTAGCCGCACAAGATGTAAGATTCTCTAGAACAATTGAAAGACTACAAAGAATATTTATTTCAGAGTTAACAAAAGTTGCAATGGTGCATTTGTACTCTCAAGGCTTTGAAAACGAAGAAATGGTAGAGTTCGAATTGTCAATGACAAATCCTTCTAACATTGCAGAACAGGAAAAACTAGAACTTTGGTCTACAAAAATAAGTCTTGCCGATTCTATAAAGAGCAATCAAATGATGTCAGAGGAATGGATATACAAAAATGTATACAACATGACCAATGAACAAATTGACAGAGAAAAGGTTTCTCTTATTGAAGATTTAAAACAGACGCTTAGAAGGAATCAGATAGAACAAGAAGGTAACGACCCAATGGAAACAGGTGAGGTACTAGGTACACCTCACACGCTTGCAACTCTCGACCCTGAAAATACTGATGGAGCAAATACAAGTTTATTTGGTAACATCGAAAATGAACCAGGTCAAGGAAGACCAGAAGAGCCAACATCATTTGATTCTCAAGAATCTGCACGAGGTAGAGACTCTGTTGGCAAGGAAGAAAGAAAAAGAGACACAAAGCTTTCTAACAATAAGTCTTTAAGAAGATTTGAAGGTAGAAATGTAAGAAATATGTTTAAGAAGGTAGAGCAAAAGAAAACATCACTTTTAAATGAAAGCAACATAATAGAAGAGGATATATAACTGAAGTACTTTATATTTATATAATATATAAAGATATATGCAGGAAAGAATTGATATGAAAGCAAAACACTCTAAATACAAAAACACAGGAATCATTTTTGAATTGCTTGTAAGACAGATAACAAGCGATACTTTAAATGGTGTTAAAACATCACCTGCAATAAAAATAATAAGAGAGTTCTTTAAAAAGAATACATCTATCAAAAAAGAATTAAACTTATACCAAACTTTGTTAAACGAAAAATTCGATACAGATACAAAGGCTGAAAAGTTTATTGATGCTGTATTAAAAGAAAGAAGTAGAATATCTCACACAGAGTTAAGAAAACAGAAGTATAATCTAATAAAAGAAATAAAAAACAACTATAATTTAGAAGAGTTTTTTAAATCTAAGGTAGAAAGTTATTCTGATAATGCTTCGATATATTGTTTATTTGAAAACAGAACTGCACCTGCACAATCAATTCGATTTAGATATAATCTTGTAGAAACAATTACAAGAAAAAACAAAAAGAAAAATAAGGTTGATGAAACTTACCAACTTTATTCAAAACAAGACAAAGATGTTAGAACGCTTTCATACAAAATAATGATTGAAAAGTTTAACGATAAATATGGAAATCTTTCAAAAGACCAAAAAACTTTGTTAAGGGAATATATTAATAATATTTCAAATACTACAAAATTAAAAACTTATTTACATTCTGAAATAGATAAAACATCAAGTTCTATAGAAAATTTATCTAACAAAGTTTCTGACAAAATAGTTTCTATAAAGCTTAATGAAGTTGCAACACAATTAAATCTTATAAAAGAAGAACCTAAAATAAAAGATATGCATATGCTTTCAGTTTTAAGAGCTTATGATTTAATTAAGGAGACTTTTAATGTCATTAAATAAAAAATTAGACAACATGTTTAAAGAGCAGCAATTGACAGAAGCTAAAGATAGAAAACTGAACAAGCTTTTTTTACAGTCTATAAAGGCATCTGCTAAAGATGGCGAAGATAAATTGTATAAGTTATCACAAGACTGGGAAGATTGGAATCAAGATAACGATGACAAGTATGATGATTTAGTTGACCCTTTATTTGCCGCAATTGAACTAGTACAAGATGCTGGCGAACCTGGTAAAAATAATGTAGTAAAAGATAAAGAATACTACAGCTATATCAAATCAGCTGATAAGATTCTTAAGAAATTCAACAAGGAAGTTGCTAAAGCTGCAAAGCTTCATAAAGAAGAAATAGGTGAAGCTAACACTACTGCTGATGCAGGAGGTGAATACAACACTAAATATGCTTTTGGAAAAAAGAAGAAAAAAGATTTAACAAAAGGTCTTATGGGATATAAACCAGTAAGTGAATCTAAGTTTATGAAAATGGCAAAGCTTACAATGTTAAATGAAGCTAGCTATAAAGATTATAAAAAAGATGAATCTTTAAGTTCAAAGCAAAAAGTAAATAAAGCAATTAAAGAAGTTAATGGAAAGTTATTTAGAATTGAAAGAATAATAAACCAAAACATTAAGCTTAAAAGCGAAACAGGTATTGACGAAACTAAATACTGGAAATCTACAAGAGAGAATCTAGAAAAAATCTCTGCAAAGATGGAAAGACTATCTGAAAAACTAAGGGGATTCTAAATGGCTAAGCAGGTACTTATAGATTATACAAACTTTGATATTACACCACAGATGATAACGGAGTCAGAAAAAATTAATGACGGAAGAGTTATTGTAACAGGTGTATTACAAAGAGCAGGAGCTAAAAACCAGAATGGTAGAGTATATCCAAAAGAAGTTTTAGAAAGAGAAGTAGAACAATATTCTCAAGTACAGATATCAGAAAATAGAGCTCTTGGAGAATTGGACCATCCAGAATCATCAGTAGTAAATCTTCAAAACGTTTCACACAATATTAAAAAAGTTTGGTGGAATGGAGATGATGTAGTAGGTACTGTAGAGGTATTAGGTACACCATCAGGAAATATACTTAAAGAATTATTAAAAGCAGGTGTTAAATTAGGAATTAGCTCAAGAGGATTAGGTTCAGTAAAGCAGCTTTCAGAAGACGGAACACTTGAAGTACAGGATGACTTTGAATTAGTATGCTGGGATTTTGTCTCTAATCCATCTACACACGGTGCTTTTATGAGACCAGTTAATGAGTCTATTAACGAATCAAAACAAGATATTTATATAGGAAAATATGATAAAGTTACTAACATAATCAATGAAATGCTTTGTGACTTAACATGTAAATGTTCATTACCAACAAGGAGTAAATAATATGAAATTAAGAAATATGATTAACGAATCTTCTGACAAACCTAAAAGAATGACGGAAGAAGAAAAACAAAAAACATTAGAGGCTGTTTCTAGATTTAATGAGTTAGGACAAAATGTATATAAAACTCAAGAAATAAAAGAATTAGTAGAAAATATTAAAACTCTTTCTGAAAATGCAAGTAGAATGGCAATAGAAGAAACAGCTGATTGGTTTGATGCTGTATCTGTAAAAAGAGATACAAAAGCAATTTCTGATTCTGTAAAGGTATTTGAATCTACATTTACTGAAATATCTACATTGCAACAAAGACTGGAATCTGTGTTTGAAGATATAGGCACAAAGCTTGGAAAATATTATGAAATCTCAGAAGCTATGGATGCTGTTGGTAAAGAAGACGGTGATATAGATAATGATGGTGATGAAGATGAAACAGACGATTATTTAGCTAACAGAAGAAAGGCAGTTGCAAAAGCAATCGCAAATGAATCTAATAAATCTGACAAGCTTGAAAAGATAGTAGCAGAAGCATTTGAAGGTTTATCAAATGTAGTATCGGCTCCAGGTGTAGGATTAAATCTTAAAACTGAAGCTGCTCCAAAGATGAAAAGCTCAAGCGAGGAAAAACAAATTGGCAATATAATGAAGATGGTTTCAAATGCTAAAAAAGGCGGCGGCTCAGGAAGATATGGAAAAGAATTTGACGCTGCAAAGAAAAAAGCACTTAAGGCAATTAAAGATATGTTAACTTACTCAAAGATTGGAGCATAAACGTGGAAGAGTTAAAAGAAGAAAAATTACGAAATCTAATTAGAGAAGAAATAATGAAATCTTTAATTACAGAAAAATTTGCATCAAAGAAAATAACTCAGTTATTTAAAATGATGGATTCAACAGATCAGAGATTTTTTGCTTCAACTGCTAAAACTAGAGGATTCGCTTGGTCTGATGTAGAAGATGAAAATGTAGGCACAGGCGCAAGCTCTTCTAATGATTATATGAATATCTTTGTATTAGATAATGATAAAGAAAATCCATATAAACGAACTAGTGAATACGGAAGACTTAGAAAAGGTATTATAGGAATTACTATAGGTAAAAAATCTATGTATTGGCCAAAGCAAAGATATTCATCACCTGATAGCAAAATCGGTAATCAGCAGAAATCACTCGACAATTTTAAAAGATATTCTCAAGTAGCTGACAGAGTAATAAGCATTGCACTATCTGATATACCTACAGCCAAAGAAAAGCAAGCTGCTAGAGCAGAAGCTCAAAAAGGTGCTACAGCATTGATGCAAGCTAGAGATGTTGCCAACGCAAATCATAAAAGATATAAAAAAGCTTTAACTATGAAAGTTGCAGCAACAGGCGCAGAAGGTATGGAAAAGCTTATGGCTCAAGCTGCTAAGGTAGTTCAGCAGGTAATAGATAAAAATACACAGATGCTTAAAAAAGGCAAATACCAAACATCATGGGATACATATAAAACTGTAACTGATAGATACTCTAGAATGGTTGACGCATATGTAAGATACAAGCAAGAATTCGCCGCTGCAGAAAAAGAAAAGGCAGCAATGAAAGGAAAAGATGTTGATACATCTTGGAGAACTGATTACGTTGCAAACTACATGAAAGAAATCAAAGATTATTATACTGACATGCTACAGAAAGCTAAGATAGTTAATCAAGGTGAATACAGAGACATAGTTAAAGAGTCTATTACAGAAGCTAATCCAGATGGAACAATATCACCTGACGAAGATAAGAAAAGAGCAATGCTTGTTAAGGCTTCAGTTAATAATATGAAAAAGTTTGTTAGCGACATTCAAAAACAAGCTGATAAGATTGGTGGTTCATTTAGAAGTCCTGGTATTAGAGCAGAGGTTAAAAAAGCAATTAAAGGTATATTTGATAACCTATAACAAATAAAAAATAACAATTATATAAAAAGTCCGGTGTATGTTTTCATATGTCGGATTTTTTTATTATATTAGATATAAATTAAGTTATAACTAAATTATAAGGAATTATGAAAAAAAGATTTAATAATCGTAAAAGACTTGCAAGACACGACTTTTATTTACCAGGTTGTCCTGAAGGAGTAAAAGTACCTGACTCAAGTCCATTTGCTTTAGAGAAAGCAATGAAGTATCTTAAAAAACAACTTAAAGATTCAGATAAGATGTTAAGATATAAAGCAAAAAAAGAGTATATAAAACCTACAACAAAGAAAAGAGAGCTTATGAATGAAGCCAAAAGAAAAGAGGCTTACAGACAGCGAGTATCTCAGAGAGTTGAAAAAGGCTATGTTTGGACAGCAATGACTAAGTACGGCGCAATGTAGTAAATAATACTTACAATATTTTAAGAAAGAGGCAATTTTTAGCCTCTTTTTTAGTTTTTGAATATTTGCATATATATTTATATAAACAATATAATATGCAAAAAATGTATTATCTCTTATATAATACAGCATATCAAACAAAATCCCTATTAAGGTTCATAATAACCTTATTTCCCGAACAATTTATTAAAGGAGAAAAATAATGTCAAAAGACTTATTAAAAGAAGCTATTGCTGACGCAAAGGCGGTTCGTTCAACTGCAATTGCAAATGCTAAACTTGCTTTAGAAGAGGCATTCACTCCACGTATTCAATCTATGCTATCAAACAAAATCGCAGAAGAAATGGATGATATGGAAGAGACTGAAGAAGATGCTATGGAAATGGCAATGGACACAGACGAAACATACAAAAACGAAACTGACGATATGGATGAGATGGGTGATATGGAAGAAACTGACGAAGTTGAAGAAACTGACGAGTTAGAAGAATCTGAGAAAGAAGTTGAAGAAACTGAAGACTTAGACGAGGCTGACGAAATGGAAGAAACTGATACTGAATTAGAAGAAATCATCAAAGAGCTAGAAGAAGATGAAGACGGCGAAGAAGTTAACGAGACTGAAGAAGTTGAGGAGACTGAAGAGCTAGAAGAATCTGAAGAAGAAATGGAAGAACTAGACTTGGACGAAGTAATCAAAGCATTACAAGAAGAAGACGAAGTTGAAGAAACTGAAGAACTTGAAGAAACTAAAGAAGATGAATTAGAAGAAGCTTACAATGTAATCAGATTTTTAAAATCTAAAATCAATGAAGTTAACCTACTAAATTCTAAACTACTTTATTCTAACAAATTATTTAGAACTAACAACTTGTCAGAATCACAAAAGATGAAGGTCATCGAAACATTTGATAGAGCAAATTCTGTAAGAGAAGTAAAACTAGTTTATTCTACGTTAGCTGAATCTATTTCAGGATATACTCCAAAGAAAAAATCAATGAACGAAGGCTTAGCATCAAAAGCTGTTGCGTCAACAAAACCATCTAAAGATGTTATTGTTGAATCAAATGACTTTGCAACTAGAATGCAAAGGTTAGCAGGTTTAAAATAATATTAACGACAAACAAATAAGGAGACTTAAAAATGTCAACAAACATTAACAATTTATTACAAGATTCTCAAGCACAATTTGCTGCTCAGAGAAATCAAACTAAAGGTCTTGTAACTAAATGGGAAGCTACTGGTCTTTTAGAAGGAATTGGAAAAGAGTATGACAAACACAATACTGCAATTCTTTTAGAAAACCAAGCTAAACAACTTATTTCAGAATCTAATGCTATCGATACTGGTATTAATAGAGAAAACTGGAATGGTGTTGCACTTCCATTAGTAAGACGAATTTTCGCTGAAATTTCTGCAAAGGAATTTGTTAGCGTTCAACCAATGAATTTACCATCAGGATTAGTATTCTGGTTAGACTTCCGCTATGCAGGTTCTGCTGGTGTAGGTAAAGGACGTCACGCAAACGGTGATTCACTTTTCGGTGCTTCAGGTAAAGACAAAGCAAACTTAACGGATGGACTTTACGGTGCGTTCTCTTCATCATTAGTTGGTGAAGGTGCTGGATTCTCATTAGCAAAAGTAAAAGTTGCTGTATCTAACTCATCTGATTTAGCTGCTGGTGTATTAGACCTTGCAGGTACTTTATCTTTCCCAGATGCTCCAACTGAAGTAGACTATGATTTAGCTGGTGCTTTCTATGTTATCTCAGGTTCAAATGTATATACTGCATCTGCTTATAATGGCTCAACTTCTGTAACGTTTAACTTAGTAGGTGCTGGTACAGCTATGGCTTTACCAGGAACTGGTGGTGATTTATTCTACTACAAGAATACTACTAATGCATTAAACAGAGGTGATTTTGAAGATACTGCACAACCAGAAATTACTGCTACTTCAGGCGATTTAGAAATTCCTGAATTAGATGTACAATTAACTCAAGAGGCTTTAGTTGCTAAGACTAGAAAATTAAAAGTTAAATGGTCACCAGAATTTGCACAAGACTTAAATGCTTATCATTCAATTGATGCTGAAGCAGAATTAACGTCTATGCTATCTGAATACATCTCAATGGAAATCGATTTAGAAATCTTATCAATGCTTACATTAGCTGCAAAGAAAAGTGGATTCACATCTAACTTCTTAGCTGCTACTCCAACAGCTGGTGAGAAATACGGTGACGCATTCGGACAGTTAGGTATTGCTATGCAAGCTATGTCAAATGCAATTCACAGATCGACTATGAGAGGTGGTGCTAACTTCGCTGTATGTTCACCACAAATCGCTACTTACCTAGAGTCAATGGCAGGTTATACTGCTAACACTACTGGTGAGGCTGCTGAATTTGCAATGGGTGTTTCTGCAATCGGTTCACTTTCTAATAGATTCACTATCTACAAAAATCCATACTGGACAGGTGATGATATCTTATTAGGATTCAAAGGAAACCAATTCTTAGAAACTGGTGCTGTATTTGCTCCATACATTCCGTTAATCATGACTCCGTTGGTTTATGACCCAACTAACTTTACTCCACGTAAAGGTGTTATGACTAGATACGCTAAGAAAGTTGTAAGAAACGACTTCTACGGTGCTATCACAGTTAACGATAATGCTTGGTCAAGCTCATTCGGTTTACCTGCATAATCTAAATTAGATTAATTATATTATTAAAGGAGCCACTTAATTGTGGCTCTTTTTTTATGTCTGCATATTTATAGTAAATACAATGGAGGTTTATTATGGCAAAACAAAATATAGAGAAAACACCACCAAAAGGAAATGTTAAATTCTCAATCACATTATCAGAAGAACAAAAGGCAGCAAAGCAGGCAATGCTACACCATCCTTATAATTTTATAGTAGGAAAAGCAGGTAGCGGTAAAACACTTTTAGCATGTCAGGTAGCATTAGATATGTTCTTTAAGAGAATGATAAATAAAATCATTATAACAAGGCCAACAGTATCTACAGAAGACAATGGTTTTTTACCTGGTAGTGAAAAAGAAAAAATGGAACCGTGGTTGGTACCTATTCGTTCTAATATGAGAAAGGTATACAATAAGCCAATGATACTAGAAAAAATGGAAAACCAAGAAGATATAGAGCTAGTATCACTTGCACACTTTAGAGGTAGAACATTTGAAAATTCTGTTGTAATTGTAGATGAGTTTCAAAACCTAACAAGGTCACAATTAAGAATGGCGCTAGGTAGATTAGGTAAAGGTTCTACAATGATATTTTGTGGAGATAACCAACAAATAGATTTAAAGGACAAAAACTATTCAGCAATACATGATATAGCAAAAATTGCAGATTCAGAATATGTATACAAACGAATACTATTAGACAACCATAGACATCCAGCAATAGACGAGGTATTTGAAAGACTAATGGGAATGTAAAAGAACTTAGTACTTGATATTTATATAAAAGTAAAATAGGGAATATAAAATGGCAAACATAGCAATATATGACGGAGCAGCAAATTCAGGTTCAGTATCAGGAAGCACACCTTTTGGTTTATATGATACAGATTTAACATATCTTACTGCATCTGCAAATACAGCTAATTGGTGCGCTAAAAGATTAGGTTACCCTGTTACAGATATAGAAATACAAAACATACAGTTCTTTGCATGCTTTGAAGAAGCTGTAACTGAATACTCTGCACAAGTAAATAGATTTAATATAAGAGAAAATTTATTAAGTGCACAAGGTAATTCTACAAGCAAAAACTATACTCACAAATTAGTCGACCCTAACTTAGGTAGAATAATAGGTTTGTCAAAGCAATATGGCTCTGAAGCAGGAAGTGGTGGTACAGTAGATTGGAGAACAGGTCATATAGTTACAACTGCAAGTCAGCAGACATATGATTTAACAACTGTACTTACAGGGTCAGATGGAACTACAGAAACAAATGATATAGAAATAAAAAAGGTATTTCATGAAATAACACCTGCATCAGATAGACACTACGACCCACAATATGGCGCTGATTATACTATGAACTCATTTGGCTGGGGAGGAACAATGGTAGGTGTACAATATTTAGCAATGCCTATCTATGATGAATTACTTAAAATACAGCAGACTGAATTTAACGACCTTGTTAGAAAATCTGCTTATACATTTGAAATACAAAACAACAAACTTAAAATACATCCTATACCGGCAAGTACTCATAAGTTTTATATACAATATATACACACATCCGATAGAAATACATTAGTCACAGCATCTGCAGTTTCTGACTATTCTAACATGGGATACGGTAATATGACATATACAAATATAAATGAGCCAGGTAAACAATGGATAAGAAAATATACACTTTCATTAACTAAACAAGTATTAGGTTCGGTAAGAAGTAAATATTCATCAGTACCTATTCCTGGAGCAGATGTTACTTTAGATGGCGATACAATGAGAGCAGAAGGCATTGCAGAAGCTGAAGCATTAATTGCTCAACTAAGAGAAGACTTAGAGGCAACATCTAAAAGAATAATGATTGAAAAAGAAAGCGAAGTAAATAATTTTCAACAAGAGATGCTTAATAAAGCACCACTTAATATATACATAGGATAATATGGCACTATTTGGAGGCAGCAGAGATATAAGTCTTTTTAGACATTTAAACAGAGAGTTGATTAACGAAATCATAGATACTCGATGTGATATCTTTAAGTATTCAATATTTGACACTAAAGAAAATCTATATGGCGAAGCTTTAGCAAAAGTATTTAAGCCTGGCGTAAGAGTTGCAGGTTTAATCGAGCAGGAAGGAAAAGAATATACATCAGAAGATATAGGTTCAGATTATTCAAGACAGATTAAGTTTTCATTTTTAAGAGATGACTTAGCTTCATTAGAAATAGGGACTATACAGAATACTGAAAATCCAAATGAAAATGCACAAAATGCAGATGTATTCTTTGAAGTAGGCGATGTTATATTTTGGGATGGAAAATACTGTGAGGTAGACGAAGTAAGACAAGGCCAGTATCTATTTGGGAAAAATCCAGATACAGATAGCAATGGTGGAACTCACGGAGCAAATTGGTCTGTAGTAGTTCAAACACACGAGATGAGAAGAAGTAAAATCAATACACTTGAAAATGTTAGAGCAGGATATGATGAGCATATTCTAAGTACAAAAACTAAATTAGACGAACAGAGAGGTGGACTATATGGCTAGTAACGAAGAAGCACAAAACGTCAATAGGTCAAATCAGATACAAAGAGACGATAATATAAAAAACTTATCTGTAAGTCTTTATGATGTTGATTCTGTAATTAAATATTATTTTGACAATGTAATACAGCCAAGTGTTATTGAAAACAATCAAAGAGTAAATGTACCTATAGTATACGGTTCACCTGAAAGATGGAAAACAATACAGAAAACAGGAATATATAGAGACAAAAAAGGAAAAGTTCAGTTTCCAGCTATAGTATACAAAAGAACAAGTGTAGAAAGACGTAGAGATTTAGGAAGCAAAGTAGATACAAACAATCCTTTGTATTATGGTTTTCAAAGAAAATATACATCAAGAAACAAATATGATAAATTTGATTTGCTAATAGGTAGAAAACCTCAAACTGAATTTCACAATGTTGTAATACCTGATTATGTAAAGCTATCATACGATTGTATTATATTTACAGAATATTTAGAACAATTAAATAAGATAGTAGAAGATGTAAATTATGCTGCAGACCAATATTGGGGTGAAGGTGACACATTTAAGTTTCTTTCTAAAATTGACAGTTTTGATATTGAATCTGTTGCAAATCAAGGAGAAGACAGACTGTCAAAATCTACATTTACATTAACAATGAATGGATTTGTAATACCTGACAATATACAAAAAGCAATGAGCAACTATAATCCTAAAGATTATGGAAAAGTAAAAATAAATGTTAACAGTGAAACAGTTTCGTCATTAGAGGATATAAATAGAAATCAATCCAGAGACGAATCTGAATTTTAAATAAGTTATAAGGAGAATAAAAATGGCTAAAGAAAGCACAAAGTTTACAGAAGATGAAATGAAAAAAATCAAAGAATTTAAAGGACTATATGATACAATGACTATAAGAATGGGACAGGTATCTGTAGAACGAATGGTTCTAGATAAAACAGAAAACGATATAAAAACAAAGTGGAACGAGACTTTAGACAGCGAAAGAAAGTTTGTCGACAGTCTTTCAAAAAAGTATGGACAAGGCTCAATAGATTTAGATACAGGCGTTTTTATGCCAGCAAATTAAATACTTTTGAGTTTTAATCAATATATTTATATTAGAATTGGTATGACCACGACAACTAAATTCTTATTATAGGAGATAAATAAATGGCTGAAAAAATAATTAGCCCTGGTGTATTTACAAGAGAAAATGATTTATCATTTGTTCAGCAGGGAGTCGCTCAAATAGGTGCCGCAATAGTTGGCCCTACAGTAAAAGGTCCTGCAATGATACCTACTCAAGTATTTTCATATTCTGAGTATCAAGCATTGTTTGGAGAATCTTTTAAATCAGGTAGTAATTACTATCAATACTTAACGTCTATTACGGCAAAAGAATATTTAAAACACGGTGGCCCTGCTACTATTGTTAGAATTCTAGACCCTGCAACTGCTATGAACGCATCTGCAAGTACTCACCTAGAAAGAACAACTGTAGCTGCTATATTACCTTCAGGTTCACTTACAATAGCTGCAAATCTATCTGACGGCGATGTAATAGAGTATACTGCATCAACTGGTATAGAATACCAATTTAACGTTGTTGATACACCAGTACCACCAAATAACACATCAACAACACCTGCAATTTATTATGTTGAGGTAGGTGCTGACTTAGGTACTACTTATGACAACTTTATTACTGGTAACGGAACAACATTTGCTGCAATAACAGGAGATACTGCAGTTTCTGAATCAGCTGGTACATTAGCATTTAGTGGTTCATCATCTGTTGGAGAGATTACAGTTACTGGTTCAGGTGCATTTGGTACAACTCTTACAACAGTTAATCAAGTTGCTGGAGTTAGTGCATTAGCATTGAAACCTGGAGTTGCAGCATCAGGCTCAACATACACATCATTTGCAAAATCATTCGATGTAAAAGCTCACACTGATGGTGTAATTATGAACAGCCGACCAGGTGATTCTGATACTACACTTAAAGTTTCATCAAACGATGTATTTGTTTCTACATCTCTTTCAGGTGTTGGTACAAAGCACGGTACAAAAGAAAATTTAAGATGGGAAGTTACAAATGTAAATGAGAAAAAAGGTACATTTACACTATTAATTAGAAGAGGTAACGACTCAAGCAAGAGAAAGGTAATTCTTGAAACATGGAATAACTTATCACTTGACCCTAACGAAAAAAATTATATTGGTGCAGTAATTGGTACTCAAAGACCAACTGTTGGAGACCCAACATCTGCTTCACCATATATACAACCTGCAGGAAACTATAAAAATCGTTCACAATATGTTTATGTTGATGAAGCTTCTATATTAAACACAGTCGATTATTTAGATGAAAATGGAGATATAAGAGATACTAATGCTACAGCATCTCTTCCAATTAATAATAGTTCAGGTTCTTTCTTTGGAGGAAGCAACGGTAATGGAACTGTAGCTCCAGCTAACTTCTATGAAAATTCTACTGAAACAAACTTTCAAGGATTTAATGTAGCA
>Ga0181377_1000328_pt1 | contig 18280 bp, 27 predicted proteins | sample LowvirmetaG_9_FD_130160 | JGI IMG/M metagenome (GOLD analysis project Ga0181377, IMG submission 130160) | Marine viral communities from the Subarctic Pacific Ocean - Lowphox_13 viral metaG | ecosystem: Environmental > Aquatic > Marine > Oceanic | place: Subarctic Pacific Ocean | collected...
ATGAGTAAATGGCAACGCTCAAAGATGGTTGGCGCGGTCGTGTAGCTGCATGGAAAAACAAAGCACCATTTGACGGCGCTAGAGATCACGGTATGGCAAACTACGTGAAGTATCTGGAGGCCAAAGATGGCGAATGAATATAAATGTAAAATTTTAAAGATCGTAGACGGTGACACAGTAGATGTGGACATTGATCTAGGTTTTGGTATTGTATTAACAGACGAGCGTGTTCGCATCATGGGCATTGACACACCTGAATCTCGTACAAGAGATAAGGTAGAAAAAGTATTTGGCCTTGCATCAAAAGACAAATTAAAAACATTGCTTGACAAAGAAGCAATTCTTATTACTCATGACGATCGTAATGGAGAAGATATGAAAGGTAAGTTTGGTCGTGTGCTCGGAGACTTTAAAGTAGGAGACAAATTAGTCACTGAAATTATGGTTGAAGAAGGTCACGCAGTACCATACTTCGGACAGAACAAAGCTGACATTGATGGCTTACATATGGTTAATCGTAATAGATTAATGCACGAAGGTGTAGTACTACCTGCTACTGTACAAGAGGCAGAGGAACAAATGAAATGATGGAGATGTTAAACAGAATGTTCGGCGATACGCTGTGGATTTGGACGGCTATCGCAGGCGCTTTACTCGGTGCGGCATTTCTCGCATGGTTTAAAGAAACACGAGCTGGCATTTGGGGTTATTCCAAGTTCGACCAGTTACTAGATCATCTTGTTAACAGGTGGGGGTGGACTTGGTTACAAGAACCACCTGACGCTTGGCGGAAAAAATATCCAAAAATAACCAGAAAAATAGATGAACTGGAGGAAAGAATTAATGAACTGGATAAAAGGTAGACTTAAAGAGCGAACGTCATATGACGGTATGGTTCTTATCGCTGGCGGAGTAGCAATGATACTCATGCCAATTTCACTTGTAGCCTATGCAATGATTGCTTGGGGTGCATTCACAATTTGGAAAAAACAGTAAATGTCTGAAGAAGAAGTAAAAACTTATCACCCAGCCGACAGTAACGGCGATGGTAAGGTAAGTGCTGAAGAAGAGGCAATGTATTTAGAGTTCAAACGCAAAGAACTCGAAGATGCAGATGCAATGCGGGATGCGCAACGTAACATGACTTGGTTCGCCTTGGCAGGTTTATTGCTCTACCCGTTTGCAGTTGTACTAGCATTGGCCATTGGTCTTGATGGTGCAGGTAAGATCTTAGGCGATATGGCAGCGACATACTTTGTGTCGGTTGCAGCAATCGTCGCCGCATTCTTTGGTGGACAGGCATACGCAAAGAAAAAATAAAGTGAGGCAAAATGATTGATGCGTTATTAGAAGTTCTAGTTGATTTGAAATCAAATGAAATAACAAAATATTGCGTAGATAAACAAGAGGTAGTCGCAGGAGAGCAACTTGATTGGAACTCTCTTGCGGCTTGCCAAAACCAATTACTGATGGCTCAAGATCACATTAAAGATCAAAAGCTAACAGAATTCTTAAAAAAATACCCGCATTACAGATATCCTGGGCAAGCATTACCAAATAATGTAATCAAGCCATTGGGTAAGTGTTGGGGCAGAAATAGAATATATACATTAGATGGAAAGGGTTGTTAGATGGCAGAGATTGAATATGAAGGAATAAAGATAGGCGGCTCAAAGCTAATGCTTCTTGTTCCATTACTTGGCACACTTGGTGGCGGTCTCTGGGGTGGTTTTGAATTTTACAAAGACTATATGGACATGAAAGAGATCATAGCCAATATAGACACTGATGCTATTGCTGCACGCAACGACGTAATCGAAACTAAGCTCGGTGAGGCAATCGACTACACAAGAGATATTAAGAACGATCTCCGGGAAGACGTCATGAAAATGGAGGATGTTGTAGATCGAATCAGTGTAAAGACAGATGCTGCAGTAACTCGTATTGAAAACAGAATGGATCTAGCGGAATCTAGAATCAAGGCTGCTAACAACGGTATTGAAGCAACACTTGAAGGTGTTCGCAACGAAATGAATAGTCTACAGAAAGACGTAACCGCTTCAATTCGAGAAGTAGAATCAAATGGACGTGCTAATGAAAAAGATGTGCGTACCACTATGAGAGAGACTGAAACTCGTATTGATGAAAAGATGCGCATAGTAGAAAAAGATTTAAAAGAGATCCTACAAGAAGCTTTAGATAACCCACTCGCGAATTAAGGGGTTTACAAACTGCGGCAGTAATGGTATAATAGATAGAGTCTATTAAGGCAGGGATAGTATATATTATGAGTAACTTTGGATTTGATAAAGATATTTTTCTTTGTAATCTCCCATATACAAATGTAGAGATTAAATCTAACGGCGACGTATATGTGTGCTGCCCAGCCTGGAATCCAACAGTAATAGGTAATCTGTTACAGGATGATCTGCGTACTATATGGACAGGATCAAAAGCACGTGCATTGCGTGACTCGATGCAAGATGCGTCATTTAAATACTGTAATAGTAAGACTTGCCCAGCGATGTTAAACAGTGGTGTATTTCATCACATTGTAGAACGTGATACATTCCAAGATCCCGATCTTAATTACCCTAATTTATTATCTTTCTCTATTGATAATACTTGTAATTTAGCTTGTCCTTCCTGTAGAGCTCATAAAATATTAACTTCTTCTCCGAAAAAACAGAGAGAAGCTTACACAGTTATGAAGAATATATTTAATACTATATTCGAAACACCTCACGACAATCATGTAAGTCTTACAATGGACGGTGAAGGAGAGATCTTTCATAGCACAGTGTATAGACAGTTGTTTGATAATACCCCTGAATTCAAATCAGATAAATGGCCAAACGTAAAATTTGTTTTGTGCACTAATGGAACTATGATGACTCCTAAAATTCAGGACAAATATGATTACATCCTTGATCGTGCATCCAGCTACAGATTTTCTATTGACGCTGGAAACGAAGCAACATATAATGTAGTACGTAAAGGCGGCAACTGGGATATGCTGTGGGCAAACATACAGCACTGTTACGATACAAGGATATCTATAGATCGTACACACTGGTCTTTTAATCTTATCTTACAAAAAGATAACTACGAATCACTGCCAGACCTTGTTAAAATAGCGAATACATATAAGCATAAGCCTGAAATATATATTACTAATATGCTGCACTGGACTAATGAAATAATGTCTGTAGATGAATTTCACAATAAAGCAGTTTGGTTAGAGTCACACCCAGAACATGAACGCATGAAAGAGATTTTTAGTATGCCTATAGTATGTGATTATCCTAATATATTAAAACCGTTTTAATGGAAAAAATACTAGGAATTAGTAGTGGCTTTCATGATGCTGCAGTTGCGTATGTAGACAGTAATGGAAATATATTACACGCAAGCCACTCTGAAAGATATTCTAAAATAAAGAATGATCCTAATATACATTCAGACCAATTGTTTGAGCATAACAGATATGCATACTATGAAAAAAACTGGTTGAAGAATACAAGAAGAGTACTGTTTGGCCAAAGCAAAGTACAACCATATTGTCATAGCGGTGGTCCTGGTACGTCATACTATCATCATCAGTCACACGCTGCAGCAGGGTTTTACACTTCACCATTTAAAGATTGTGATATACTCGTAATTGATTCTATTGGCGAATGGGATACTGTGTCACTTTGGTCTGGTACTACTACAACAGGATTCTTAGGTCAGAAAACACCGTCTATGAAAAAGATTAAAAGCTGGAAGTATCCGTACTCGCTTGGTCTTTTTTATAGTGCAGTAACACAGCGTATTGGGCTAAAGCCTAACGAAGACGAATATATCCTTATGGGTATGGCAGCATATGGAGAACCGATATATGACATGTCTGAGTTGCTGTATCGTAACAACCATAAAGGCATAGGTAACTATTTACCTGATGCTCGTAATGAAGACCTTGCAGCGAGTGCGCAGAAACTCTATGAGGATACATTACTTAAGATTATAGATAAACACTGTAAGCATAATAATCTTGTGTTGATGGGTGGATGTGCTCTAAACTGTTCTGCTAATAGCAAGATCCAGGGAAAGAATATTTGGATCATGCCAAACCCAGGCGATGCTGGATCGGCACTAGGTGCTGCTGCACTTGCACTTGGTAAGAAATTAAAATGGAAGGATGCTTATCTTGGCTACAAAATTGAAAGGAAACTCAATCCTAAAGACGTTGCTCGTTATCTTGTTGATCGTTCTTATTGTGGTGTTGCTAACGGACCTGCTGAGTTTGGTCCTCGTGCTCTGGGCAATAGATCACTTCTGGCAGATCCTAGACGCAATATAAAAGACACTGTTAATAGGATTAAGAAAAGACAACTGTTTAGACCGTTTGCTCCTGCCATCTTAGAAGAGCATGCTGCAGATTACTTTAAAGGACCTATGAATGAATATATGCAGTTTGTAGCAACGGCACTACACGACTACGATTCAGTCACGCACGTGGACGGTAGCGCCCGCGTACAGATAGTTAAGAGCAGCAGCACATCTATACTAAGACCAATATTAGAAGAGTTCTATGAACTTACTGGTGTACCAATGCTACTAAATACCAGTTTAAATATCAAAGGTAAACCAATTGTAAACGATGAAGCAGACGCTATAATGTTTCAAACTAAATATGGAGTTAAAGTTTTTTAATGAGAAAAAGGTTACTTATAGCTGGTGGATGTAGTTATACTGATGCTAATTTTCTGTCGCTTGACAAGAATATAAAACAAGAGTCATGGCCTATGTGGCCAGAGCATTTAGGTAAAGATTTAGACCTTGATGTTATCAATACTGCTCATTCAGGTGACAGTAATGAAACAATCTTTCATAAGGTAATGGAACAAATTCTTTTGTATAAAAGAAGAATTGATACAGTAGCTATTGCATGGACTGAATTTGATAGACATAGATTCTTTGGGCTTTCAGAGCTTATGCCATTATCTGAAACTATTATCAGCCTAAAACAAAACCCTCTTCATCCAGACGGCAAGCTGGATGATTTTGATCATAGAACTCGTTTGGGTATACCTGACCTAATGATGAATTTATTTTCAAGTAATTTGTTTCCTTATCATAGAAATCAATATATTAAAACAGTACTGCAAGACGGACTTCGTTACATTCTTATGATGGCAGAGTATTGTAAAGCTCATGGTATTAACTATATCTTCTCTTCAGCGCTTTCGCCATTTAACAGACAAATGTATAATCAAATTAGTGTTGACCTAAAAATGACAACAATTGAAGGCATTGTTGACCCGCCTAAAACGTCAAAAAATGAATACATTCATCTATATACTAGCAATCCTTTTTTCGGTTCATTAGAAAAAAATCATAAAAATAATTTTATTGGATGGCCATTGGTAAAACCATTAGGAGGATACACCATAGATGACGCAAGGTACAATGGACTAGAGGGCTTTGAAAAAATGGGATGGAATGCCGCAAAAATTAAATATGATGTTTCAGAAAAAGACTTTCATCCTAATGTAGAAGCGCAGCAGATAATAGGCAAAATGTATTATAATAAATTTAAAGAAAGATACAAATGATTTATTATATTCTATATAGTTTACTGTGGTGGCTTTTTCTATCATCTGTGATAGTGTCTGCAGGTTACCATCGTTACTATGCTCACAGATCGTTTGTAGCACCGCTGTGGTATGAGTACGCAGTCTTACTATTAGGTCCTCTATCAGGATCAGGACCATTACTAGGTTGGGTTGGAGTACATCGTCTGCATCACAATCACTCAGATACTGAGAAAGATCCTCATTCTCCTAAGTTTCAGCCAGTATGGCGGGTGTTAACTTCTACATTTAAAGTACCACCTATCCGTCCAAGACACGTGACTGATCTACTTAAAAATAAGCGGGTAATGTGGTTTTACAAACACCACCGCCATATTCGCATTGCAACTTTAATCATCGGTTTACTATTACCTCTTGAATGGTATATAATATTAATAATATCCCCTATGATCTACGGATATTTAGGATTTGGTCTGCTTAATACACTCTGTCATAGACATACAGCTGTGTCTAACTCGTGGATAGCTAATATATTTACGGGCGGTGAAGGCTGGCACGCCAATCATCATAAGAAGCCAGGTGATTGGCGTATTGGAAAAGAATGGTATCAATGGGATCCAGCAGCATGGTTTATACGATTAATCAAAAAGTCTTAACACTCGAAGAGTACGGATATAATAATTTTAAGAATGAATTAGTCCGCCTCGGTAAAGAAAATAATCTATACGATAAACGTAATATGGAATGGTTTGACCTACTACCTGATACGATTTCTGATTATGAAGAGTGGTTCTTTTTATTCGATGACGAAAAACCTGTTGCATTTTCTACAATCCAGAAATATAGCGAAGGTACGTATCGCTTGCTTACGCGTACATACATCTATAGAGATTATCGTAGATTTGTAAATCCAAAAGTCGACACATTTCGTAGTCCTACAATGCGCCTGCTTCCATACCAGTTGGACTACACTAAGGGATATAAGTCTGTATTTGTTTCTATGCAAAGTCTGTCAAGACGCAGAGCACTTGAAAGATTTGCAATAAAAATGGAGTATCAGACCAATCTCAAATGGGAACTAGCACCACATATGATGTTGACTTGTCGCCAAGACTACGGTAAAGATTGTTGGCAGAGTATTATATATAATGATGAGCGCCCTAATTTACCAGAAATGACTATTGAAGAATGGAAAGCCAAATGGCAGAAAAGTGTTTAATTGAACAGACTAAACGTACTCGAATAAAAGGCACGGGGCCTAGACGCACTAAACTTAAGACTTTTTGTAAGATCGGAACTGTATCTAAAAACGTAGTAAGTGAACTAAACTATATACTTGATACCCACCAACGCAATGATATTGGCGGAGATAATTATGGTATTTCTAAAAATTGTAATTACGAAGAAGTATTCAATGTAGGCAATAGCTACCGGCAAGTTTTAATGCAAACTAAACCAGAAGGCAACGAATCTCAGGTAGATGAATATGCTTATACAGAATGGGATAGAGAACATTTACTTCGTTACACAGAGCCAACTCTTTCTGCATTGTTTCATAATACGTATAGATTTAGATTAAGTGAAATGTCAGGTAACCACGAACTAAACTGGCACATCGATGCTGATACAAGTGTTATTTGTCGGGCTCAGATATGTCTTAACCATAACGATTCTATTTTTGAGTTTAAAGACCGTGAAGGTGTTAAAAGCCTAAAGATGCAACCTGGCGAAGTTTGGTTTATTAACACTGGGTGGAACCATCGAGTAGTAAGCGGTGATATAACAAGACGTACTGCAATTATCGGATTTCATTTTACAGATTTAAAAAATAAGCATTTACTTTCCCTGTAAAGTATGATAAAATATTTTTATTAGATTGATGTAAGGAATTCTTAAATGACTAAAATCCTACTAGCTGGTGGATGCTCATACACAGCTCTTAATTTTATGTCTCAAGATACAACTTTACCCGACGAAAAAAGAGGAGGCTGGCCTATGTGGCCAGAGCATTTAGGTAATAACTTAGGCCTTAATGTAATTAACACTGCGTTTCCAGGTTTAGATAACTTAACTATTCATAATAAAATTTTTACTGAGCTACTTAAGCATAAAGATAACATTGGTTTTGTATGTGTACTATGGAGCGGTTATGATAGATTCAAATTTGTAAATTCTGATTCTTCTCAACTGGTACATATACTAAAAAGAGCTGAAGGAAACGATCATATACACACAAGCCGTCCTACTAGTCATCTACTTTGCCAAAGTGAATTTTTCGATTTTTGGACTAAATTAGTATCTCACAAAGATTTTAACACTAGTGAGGTAATTGAAGGATCGTTTATCGATAGTTTTACCTATATGAACTCAATTGCAGAAATTTGTGATTTACGAAAAATACCTTATATTTTTTATCAAGGTGTACACCCATTTCGTCGAGATGTGCATCCATTTAATCATGGTAATATTTTTAATGAATCTTTAAAAAAAATTCTAAAAGACCCTATGTTCGGTTACACAGAAAAACGTAAAAAGAACATTATAGGATGGCCGTTTATGGAGGCGTTTGGTGGTCACTGTGTTGATAGTCGTAGAAATAGTTGGGGTAGATTAGGTGGCGATTGGGAAGCTGGCCTAGCAATATCTAAAAGCGATTATCACCCAAATGCAGAAGGCCAGAAATGGATCTCAGAAGTATTTATGAAAAAATATCAGGAGCTTACTAATGATTAAAAATGCTATCGATTGGATTTACGAAAGTGTAGCTGAAGCAGAAGGCTGTACAGTAGAAGAAATTAGACGTCGTGCTATTGATGGAGATCCGGTAATCGGAGATTATCTTCGAGGTACTCACTGATGGCTAAGATTGCTATTGTTGGATATGGCTTTGTGGGTAAAGCTGTAGAGTCGGGGTTTAAAAATAACCAAAACGAAATACGGATTTTTGACCCGCATAAAGGCTTTCCTTCTATTGATAGTTTAGAAGAGTATATGCCAGAATTTACATTTGTATGTGTACCAACCCCTATGGGTGAAGATGGTAAGATAGATTCTACAATTATTGAAGAAGTTGTGAATTTCTTAGAAGACTCACCAAGTGGCGTTGTGGTTATTAAATCTACTATTACACCTGATATTATTAAAAAACTTTGTAGGTACAAACGATTTGTTTACAACCCTGAGTTCTTAACAGAGCGCAATGCCATGAATGATTTTATAGCACCACAATTTCATATCTTTGGTGGTCATCCACAATTTACTAAGCCGCTAAGAAATTTATATCAATACAATTCAAACTGTAATCCAGCGCCTTTTTACTTTATGACTTCAGTAGAAGCCAGTCTTGTTAAGTATGGTATTAACTCATTCCTTGCTATGAAAGTTGTATGGTTTAATCAGTGGAAAGACTTTACTGAAAGCTTCGGAGTACGATATAATGTCGTGTCTAATGCTATTGGATCTGATACACGTATAGGTCATTCGCACACTGCAGTACCAGGCTTTGATGATAAGAAAGGCTTTGGTGGCAGCTGCTTTCCTAAAGATACATCAGCTATACATTCATGTGGCCCAGATCTTACAGTACTTAAAGCAGTCATTGATGCTAATAACATATATCGTAAAGACTATGATCTTGACGACCGTGAAAAAGAACAGAAAGTTTTTTTTAAATAAAATGAATTTAGCTGTTTACATTTAATTCAAAACGTGTTAGTATACTTATATTGAATATAAAAACGGAGTATATATTATGTCACATGAAGTAGAAACAATGGCTTACGCAGGCGAACTACCTTGGCACGGCCTTGGTGTAAAAGTACACAACGATCTTTCTCCACAGCAAATGATGCAAAAAGCTGGAGTAGATTGGGAAGTTCACGAAGTCGAATCATACGTTGAATTCAAAGGTGATTATCTGCCAACTGGTCAGAAATCCCTTATCCGTGAAACAGACGGTAAAATTCTAACAAACGTTGGTAAAGACTGGCATCCTTGTCAAAACGAAACAGCTTTTGAATTCTTCAATGAGTACGTACTTGCTGGTGATATGGAAATGCACACAGCTGGTTCTTTGAAAGATGGTCAGTACGTATGGGCTTTGGCCAAAGTTAAAGAATCATTTGATCTCTTTGGTGGCGATCAAGTAGATTCATACATGCTCTTCAGCAACCCACATGTCTACGGCAAATCAATCGATGTACGCTTTACACCAATCCGTGTAGTTTGCAACAATACACTTACATTTGCACTTGACACAGCATCACAGCGTGCTGTTAAGGTTGGTCATCGCGCAGCGTTTGATCCTAACATGGTCAAAGAGCAATTAGGTATTGCGCACGAAAAATTTGCTAAGTACAAAGAAATGGCAGAGTTTCTTGGTAGCAAACGCGTTACTGCTGATTCCCTTATCCAGTACTACAACGAAGTGTTTCCTCTTACTTCTGGTAAAGACCAACAGTCAGAAGTTACTTTGGATACAATCTCTCGTCAAGCAAAAAATGCTTACGATGTTATAGAAAGCCAGCCAGGTGCACAATACGCAGAAGGTAGCTGGTGGCAGGCATTCAACTCGGTTACCTTTGTTACCGATCACGTTCAAGGTCGCAATGCAGATAATCGTTTGCACAGCCAATGGTACGGCTATAACCAACTGCGTAAAGTTAAAGCAGCAGAAAAGGCAGTCGAGTTCGCGCTCGCTGCCTAAGGAAGTAGAATGAAAACAGAAGCTCAAAAACTGTGGAAAAGGGTAAAAAAAATGGACTTAGGTAACCCAGTTATAACAACTCTTGTTGGTTTAGTAATATTTTATATTGGACTAAAAACATTCTCAGGTGGAATGAAGTCAATGGGAAATATGGAACATCTTAATTGGTTTCTTGGTAATCCAATATATATGTTCTTTGGTGGTATTGTCATGACACTGTTGTGGCAATCATCATCACTATCTACTACAGCAATTATTGGTTTGGTAGCCGCAGGAGCACTTCCTCTTCCAGCTGCTATTGCTTGTGTGTTAGGTGCAAACATTGGCACAACAGGAACTATTTGGCTTGCAGGATTACTTGTATCTGATGGCATGCCAAAGGGAGATACTCTAAGAATTGCTATTGCACATACGGGAATGAACCTACTTATGGCTCTTGCTCTATTACCCTGGGTTGGCCGTATAGGACAAATTCTATTAAAAATAACTTAAATGGAGAAAGCATTATGAAAAATTTTGTGATGGAAAGTTGGGCTACTATTATGATTGTGGATAAATCCCCTCTTGGAAATATTCCAAACCTAATGGTACGACATATGGCATTTCAGATCCTTGCGTGGATGTGGTGCATTATCTTTAGTTTTATTGTAGGAAGCTTTATTGCATTTGGTGTAAGTGCTATTGCACATACACTTCTTCTTGCAGGTATCTTTATTACTTACAGTACATATCGTACAGCAAATAGTTATGGTGGCAAGACGCAATATAGAGGTGATGAATAATTTAAATAAAATGAAAAAGTCAATTTAGGGGGTTTACAACCCCCTTTTTTTATGGTATTATAGTCTAGTAAATAAAATAGGAGATCCTATGAAATACGTACATCAATACCATGATCATGTTTATTATGTATCAGAAGGCATGTATGGATATACTGTTCGTAGCACAAGTAATGATGCAACTAGAACGCAACTAAATATGAATTCTAAACAGTATGAAAATTTTCAAAGAATGTTAAAAGAAGGAGGATGGAAAGATGCAACGAGCAGGTAAAACACACCGTGCAGCACCAGGTGATGGTATGGCAGATATGAAGATGAAACAGTTCTTTAGTAACGCTGCTCAACTCTTAGAGCAAAATGGCAACGAAGATGCTGCATATTACTTTAATCAAGTTGTTGATCATATAGTAGCAGGTGAAAGCATACCTTCTGATGATCGTCAAGCTATATCACGTTTATTAGGATTATAAAAAAAATTATAAGTGATTGATTTCATTGATTTCTTTTTTTGAATAAAATGAAATTAACCGTGTACATTCCTTTCTATATGTTGTAGTATGGTTATATCAAATAAAAACGGAGACTATATAATGTACCAAGAAATTACTCAAGAAAGATTAGATCACATACATCATGTTATCGATGCCACCCCAGAAGAAGCTAAGTCTATCTATCATCAAATGCAATGTACCGCCTTTGATTTTTCTGAAGCAACTGATCTTCAGTTTAAAAATGCAGTACTAGCAGCTAAGATTGATCTTGGTTTAGAAGCAATAACAGAAGAGGCTCTTGAAGCGTTGTATATGAGTCTTTAATATGGCGGAAAATGCAAATTAACTGTGTACATTCCCTTTCACTTGTGATAGTATAGTTATATCAAATAGGAGATATCAAATGATTATTAAAGCTGACCGCTCAGAAACTTATGTAGGTACTGTTAACCTTACTGATCCTGAAGATCAAGCATGGATTCAAACAATTCGTAGTTTTGTAAGCGAAGCAAATGCACAATTTCCAAAACAACGATATGTAAAACTTCAAGGACGTGGACCTCGTGCACATAACGGACGTCGTTATCATCAAAGCCTTCCCCTTAAGTATGCCAAAATGGCAGATGTATATGTTTATGATCGCGACCCCTACGCGTCATAAAATAAAAAGTTGTCTCCAACTGGCCCGGGCGTAATGCTCGGGCTTTTTTTTTATATAAATAGCACTGAATATATACCATATGGAAAATTAAAGACAATGCAACGATTTCGAGCGTATATCACGGAAGGACCTAAAGTGGTAATAAAGTCTGTAAAAGATGTTAAGCTACAGAACCAAAGTGCCTTTAAGTCTTACCTCACTCGAACTTTAAAGTCTGTAAAGTTCACTTCTGCCCCAAAATCTCGAGGCGGATATCACATTCGTTTTGCACTAGACCCAAAGAAATTTAATCAACTTACTAAACAAGGAATTGACATTCAAGAGTATCCAGGGCCTTCCGTATCTAGCAAATTTGACACATATGTACTCATTGCTACTAGAGACTTAAGCCCGCAGGTTCCTTTCGGAAGTATGATACTTTATGCCAATAACTTCATCGGCGCTGGTAAAACCGGCGGCTTACTTTTCAATAATAAAGATCTGAGCCCAGATAACTTAGGATTTGCTGGACAAACCCACACTGCTTCTTCGATTATGAAGAAACTAAAAGTCGTTCTTTATAAGAACTACGACAAAGCTATTGCAGATCAATTAATGGATATGGCAAATGCAGCTGCAACAGGAAGAAACAATTCAGGCATAAAAAACACATTCTCTACTAAAGATCTGGCCAAAGTATCAGCAGATTATGGCGAGATACTTAGTGCACTATTTGCAATGAAAAGACTAAGATTTAAACAGTCATTCTTCCCGTTAGCAAGTAACGAACCACTGATTGACTTCTACGGTATTCGATTTGGTGTAAGATATCCAATCTCTGTTAAATCTGGCGGAGGTGGTAAAGTTACTATTCAAAACATTATTAATGCTATTGAGAATAGAGCAAAAAAAGCAAGTGCTGCAGATATATCAAAAGAACCTTCCTTGAATGTATTTAAGTTGGTGAAAACATTGCCTATGAAAGAACAGATGATTGAACTTCATAAGTACCGTGACACAGACAGTATTAAGCAACTTGCTAAAATAATGGGCACATCTGTTAAGAATGTAAATCTCAAGACCCTTAAAGCGTACACTGACTCTAAGACAAACGCCGAACTTATTACCGAACTCAAGCCTTTCTGGAAAACATTGAACATGAAGCTGGAAGATAAAACTCTTCAAGGCGCTGATAAACTTAGATTAGTTATATCACCTCTCGGTGAATCTATATGGAAAATATTAAACGCAGATAAAGAAATTAAAGAGTCTTTAACACGAGTCGCAAGACAGGTGACTCTTATCCAGGTAAACGTAGACGTAAGAAAGTCTGGCATTACATTTCAAAACAATTATTTTAAAGACGCAGAATTCGAATTTGGTTGGGCTGGTTATGCAGCAGGTAATAAACTTGGATTTAAAATGAAGATAAAAAGATAATGGAAACGTTTGAAGGATTCATAACAGAACAAAAGAACACGCATATGACTCACATCGAGGATAAGGTTATCTACGGTGGAGTTAAAGGTACGCGTGAGGCTATTCTTGCACTTCGTTCATTAAGGGATATGTTAAAGGGAAGCCATGATGGAAACATTAGCGTTAAATGGGATGGTGCTCCAGCTATCTTTGCTGGTACTGATCCTCGTGACGGCGAGTTCTTTGTTGCTAAAAAAGGAATCTTTAATAAGAATCCAAAGGTATATAAGACTGCTGCAGATGTTGATGCTGACACTAGTGGCGATCTTGCTGATAAACTAAAGCAAGCATTAGAGCACCTACCAGCTCTTGGAATCAAAGGAGTTATCCAAGGAGACTTCTTATACGGACCTGGTGATGTTTCAACTAAAAAGATTAAAGGAGATTCGTATGTTACATTCCATCCGAATACTATTATGTATGCTGTCCCCGCAGGTACGCCAGCTGCACAAGATATCACACAATCGAAGATGGGGATTGTCTGGCACACGTCATACAAAGGAAACTCATTCGAATCAATGAAAGCGTCGTATGGCGTGGACGTAGCTAAGCTTAAGAAGAGCAAGAACGTCTGGTCACAAGATGCTATGCTTCGTGACCTAACACAATTAACAATGAGCCAAGAAGACACAGATGAAGTAAATTCATATCTTAGTCAAGCGGGAGTAATCTTTAACAAGATCAGTGGTACAACTCTTCGTGAGCTAGAATCTAATACAGAACTAACACGCCTCATTGAAACGTATAACAACTCCTTCGTGAGAAAAGGAACAATCATAAACAACACCACTACACATGTCAATGGGTTAATGAGATGGATCAGCGCACGCTATCAGAAAGAAGCAGATAAGCGTAAGACTGAAAAAGGTAAGTCAGCGCAGACAGCAAAGCGTGACGAAATACTTAAATTCTTTTCAAATAAAAACAAAATATCTTTAAAATTAATGTTCGATTTACAAAAATTATTAGTTTTAGCGAAACTAAAACTTATAAATATACTCAACAGATTGTCAAAAACAAAGACATTTGTTAAAACACGTAATGGATATAAAACTACAGGGCCTGAAGGTTATGTAGCAATTGACAAACTTGGTGGTGACGCGGTGAAGATCGTTGATCGTATGGAATTTTCATACAACAACTTCTCGCCAAATATATTAAAAGGATGGGATAAACCGGGAAGAAAGTAATGGCAGAAAAACTTAGCTTTAAGCATTTTTATACAGTTGAATATCGCCCAGGCGAAGATGAACAAACTAATTACAGAGCATACAGACGTAGACGCACAGAGTCCGTCGATTGGGTATGCGGCAAATGTAGCTGCGATCCTTGTGTATGCGAAAACGTTGATGAAGCACTATCAGTAGCTTCACGTTTACAAAAAGCAAGAAGTCTACGTAAGAACAAAGCCAAGATTGCTCTTGGCCGTGCACGTGCAGCTCGTAGATTCGCTTCAAACGATGTATTGAAAAAGCGTGCACGCAAGGCTGCTTACAATACATTCTACAAGAAACTTATCAAAGGTATTCCCAAAGCCGACCTTAGTCCACAGCGTAAAGCTGAGATTGAAAAACGTCTTCAGAAACCCGCTTTTAAAACCAGAATAGATAGAATGTCTAAGAAATTAGTTAAAGACGTTCGTAAAAAAGAAATGGCAAGAAAGCGCGCATAATGATTGGGTCGTTTAAGCAGTATTTAGTTGAAGAAGAGAGAACAGTATACTTCTCTTTTGGTCGGATGAATCCTCCGACTATTGGTCATGCGAAGTTGCTAGACAAGTTAGCAGCAACTGCTGGTCGTAATCCTTATCGGATGTACTTATCTCAGTCACAAGATTCTAATAAAAATCCGCTTACATATAAAGATAAAGTTAAATTTGTTCGTAAAATGCTTCCACGACATGCACGCAATATTATGATGACAAAAGACATTAAGACTATCTTTGACATTGCTGTTAAACTGTACAATGAAGGTTTCCGTAAAGTAGTTATGGTTGTTGGCTCTGATCGTGTTACAGAGTTTGATGTATTGCTTAGTAAGTACAACGGCAAAAAGGGCCGTCATGGTCTTTACAACTTTGCTGATATAAAAGTAGTTTCAGCAGGTGAACGTGATCCTGATGCAGATGGCGCAGAAGGTATGAGTGCAAGTAAGATGCGTGTAGCAGCAAAAGCCAATGACTTTACTGCATTCGGTCAAGGTCTTCCAAAGGGTTATTCTAATGCTAATTCAAAAGCGCTCTTCAATGCCGTACGTAAAGGCATGGGATTAAAAGAAGCAACAGACTTCCGTAACCACGTACAGTTAAGCCCAGTATCAGAGTCACGTGAAGCTTACGTAGATGGTGAACTTTATTCTCCAATGCAATCTGTTGTTATTAAAGAATCAGGCGAAGTTGGTGTTGTTTTCAGTCTTGGCCCTAATTACGTTATAGTAGAAACGACTACAGGCAAATATCGCAAATGGTTAGATGATATTGAAAAGATAGATGAAGAGTACAAATACGAATGGGGTACAGACGCGTCTACTAAACATGCAAAGAAAATGACACCTGGTCAAAAAGAAGCGTGTTGGGATACTCATAAGCAAGTGGGTATGAAGAAAAAGGGGAACAAAATGGTTCCTAACTGTGTTCCCAAGGAATCACAAGATCCAGATATTAAAGATCGTAAAGGTTCTCAGCCGGCTAAATATCATGTAGGATTGAAAAAATCTACTAAGACAAAACGCGATGCACAATTTAAGCGTCAAGCTAAAATGAGAGATGATGATCCAGCTGCATATAAACCAGCGCCAGGTGATGCAACCGCTAAAACTAAACCCTCGAAATATACAAAAGCATTTAAAGCAATGTTTGATGAGAATGATGCTACTGATATGGCTAAAGCCAAAATCGATAAAGAGAAAATACGAGATGCAAGAAAGCACGATCGCATGTTAGATCGAGCAAGATTAAGAGACACACTTAAAAAGAATCGGACAACAAAAAGATGATTAAGTTTTCAACATATATTAACGAAGGGGCCTTGGCTGATAAAGCTAAGAAATCCGGTATATCTGTTGGCACACTTCGAAAAGTTTATAATCGAGGTATGGCCGCATGGAAAACTGGTCACCGTCCTGGAACAACACCGCAACAATGGGGTCACGCAAGAGTGAACGCATTCATAGTAAAAAAGAAAAAAGGTGGTTTAAACCACGATAAGGATCTAGCATGAAAAATTTTAGTCGATTTAGACCAGGAAAAGAAACAGATGATAAATTTAAATCTGCCAAAGCCAAAGCTGCCGCTAAGGTAAAAAAAGATACTGCGACTTCTAATGCCAGTATCAAAACCGATATGAAAGACCAACAGGTTGATACTAATATAGCAGAAGCCACAATCCCCGATGGTCAAACAGCTTTTACAAAGAAGCCAAAAGTCAGCAAAGGTGATATGGACAAGGTTGGGAAGATTCAAGCTATGATGGCGAAAGAGAGAGAAGCTCAAGCCAAGAAGAAGATGATGAAACGTGAATCAAAAGAAGTAAAACATTCTGACATGCATGTTAAGCAAGCTATTGGTATTGCAAGTGATCCTAGATACAAAGGCGGTAATATGACTGGCGCCGTTAAGACTATGAATAAACTTTCCAAAGACATTCATAAGCACCCAAAAGTTGCTGCAGTATTGAAAAGAGTAAATGAAGCTCACATCGCACTTGATGAGAGCAAAGCTTTGATCAAAGACTATCAGAAGTATATGGCACAAGGTAATAAAAAAGACCACAATGCACTTGATTACTTAGGGTCTATGCCAAAGTATAAGCGCATGTCAAGAGATAAAATGGCTAAAGCTATTGGTGACCACAAACGTAAGGGGATTTTCAGAGAAGAAGTTAACCTTAATGAAGCGTCAAAAGAAGGTACTATTAAAATTATCAAAACTAAAGATAATAGGTTTCAAGTACAACGTATGACTAAGGGTAAGTTTGTAAACCAAGGGAAACCTTACAAGTCAGCAAAAGATGCAGAGAAGATGAGAAGTAGTGGACAACACTCTATGCAGTTTGAAGAGACTACACTTAACGAACTAACGGCTGCAGAAAAGAAACTTATCAATCAGATGTATGATAAGAAAGGCAACCTTACTCCTATGGGTAAGAAAGTCATGGATCACGGTAAAGCCAATAGCAAACTTACTCCTCAAAACAGAGCAGCTGATAACGCAAGACGTAAAGAATATAATGCTTATCAGAAATCTAAGCGTAACGAAGAAGCCAAACTTGGCGAAAGCGCCCTAAAGATGAAGCTTATTGACAAGATGAAGAAAGCATCTCCAGCTGCTAAGAAGGCACTGGAAGCACCATCACGTGTCGATAAAAAAGTTAATGAGTTAACTATTGCTGATGTGATAAAAGCAACTGAACTGGCAAAAAAGCGTCAAGAAAAAGAAAGACAGACTACAGGAAAAAGTAGTGTGTCTTCAGCCGATCTTGCTGCTCGTTTACCTCGTAAAGAAATGTCTGATATGGAAAAGACGCGTCAGATGGCAACAACAGGTAATAAACCAAAACCGAAAACCTCTACGAATAAAAAGCCACCGGCTGAAATGATGCCAGAACAAA
>Ga0181377_1000329_pt1 | contig 18235 bp, 32 predicted proteins | sample LowvirmetaG_9_FD_130160 | JGI IMG/M metagenome (GOLD analysis project Ga0181377, IMG submission 130160) | Marine viral communities from the Subarctic Pacific Ocean - Lowphox_13 viral metaG | ecosystem: Environmental > Aquatic > Marine > Oceanic | place: Subarctic Pacific Ocean | collected...
GAATCTGTCGGTTGCGCTATAATGCTTGCAGCCATTAGTTTTTGATTGTTATGTTTCCAAGTTTGGCGTTTAAAAGTCCCGCGAAATCATCCGCTACGGCTTGCCCTAGTTTTTTGGTGTATCGCTTTGAAACTGCTGCATAAGCTTTCTCATAGAATCGAAGCCCTACGATACCCCTCCTTTTTACGGATCTTGCAATAAGGTAGGCAGCCGATTGAATGTTGCTCGCGCTCTGTTTCTTAAATCGTCCTTTTTCGTCCCGAAGCCGGATACCTTTTTGCTTTATCCATTTCACAAATACTGAGGAGGGCGGTTGTTTGCGAAAGGTGAACGGAGACTTTTGGTTCTTCTGAGTTCCATTCACTCCGAAGTGAATGAAAGGAGCGTATTTTGCAGCCTTGCCTTTTGCCCCGAAAGTAACCTCTTTAATATCGTTCCCTCGGACTCGTATACGATACGATAGAGACCGCTTGAGCTGACCCGAAGCAACTCCGTAATTCTTATTCTTGCCAATCCTACGCCCTCCGAGATGCCTCTTTGCGCTCTTGAGTATATCGTTCGAGAACTCAATAAGGAGCTTGTTAAATTCGCTCATATCCCCGGCTCTTCAGGAAACCAACCCAGCTCAACCATCTCCTCGTAGGTTCGTACCGTCGTTGTACTCGGAACGATTGCACCAAACGGGAACGAAGCAGAGTTCAAAACGTAGCTCGAAAGCTGCCGTACTTCTGCCTCTGTTAATTCTGTCATAAGCGAAATAAGCCGTTCTAAGGTAGCTAAAGGGTGAACGGGTATATTGTACTCCGTATTCACTTCCAAAGCGAATTGCACCCCGTCAGGATGCTCGACAAGCCCAAATACTTGTTCATCCTTTTGGTAAGGTTCTTGAATGGCAAGCGGACTAGTCACACAATACAATTCGCGACTTATTCGCTTTGCTCGGTCTTGACTCGATAAAACGCCTTCAGGTAGTACGATAATATATCCGTCCATTAGAATAAAGAGTAAAATGAATTAATAGAGTTCTCGATTGCGCTATGATCGCTTTTTGTGCTGCTAGGGAAAAAGATAACCTCCTGAATTGTTCCCCTCCAATGGTGGTAAGAAACTCCTCGAATGTTTGCGATTTCTATTCGGTCGCTTGTATTGCTTTCCGGTGTATCGCTCAACGTTTGCACTTGGTTATAATATCCTTTTACGTCGCTGCTCGCATTATCCGCGTAAACGCTGCATAAATTCTGAGCGGTGTTTGTGGTTACGCTGCCTTGTATACTTCCACAATATGCGATTTGGCTAGACCGATAACCCAAAACTATTTCGTCATTGTTATCCGGTGCAATGTTCAAAGCTCCGTCGTATTGCGTACCGCTTCCCGCAAACTCACAAACAACAAAAGCCCCGCAATCGTTCGTGTTAATTGTAAGGCCGTCAACATCTGCAAACTTATCATTACTACCGTCAAAGTCCATTGCTACTTTACCGCCTGACGTTATCAAAGCTCCGGTATCTACTATTTTCGGTTGTTGGCTTGTCGTGGTTTGGGTTGCATCGTTGCCCCCTGAAACTTGGTTATACCATGTCTTTACGAAAGCGTCCCCGCCATCTGCGAAATCTATAATTGAAAGCGCATCCACTTCCCCAAAAGTATTGAAGCCAATATCTTGTTCCGTATTGTCTGAGCTTCTACGGATTCGAATAGCAGAGCCGGAATAGTCCGACCTTAATTTTCTCAAACTAAAGGCAGCCCCCGCAGTTGTATACGTGTCCAGTAGTGGAGTGTTTTGAGTGAAATAGTCACCCATATTTGATTCAATCGAAGTTCGGTCGCTCGATTTATCCGCGTTGTAAATAACAAACTCTTGCGCAAAGGTGTACATACTTATCCCGCTTCTAGCTAAACCAAAGCCACCAGTCCAAGTGCTAAAGTCACCGCTGACGCTGAGAACATTTTGGAATTGCATAGCGTCCCACATAGCGTCACGGGTTGCAGCTAATGCCGTGCCGTTACTGGTCTGCGCTAAACTAGTGATGCCCCCGCTACTTGCTCCCCCATTACCATCTACGCCAAAGCCATAGTATTCGGTAAATGAGCCAACATCAATTCCAATTCGTGGAGTTGACTCAGAACCATTCGATTGTAGAACGTTAAAAATATAACTAGTGGAAGCCCCATCCCATCCGGTTTCACTCATATAGTCACCCGCTGCAAATGATAAACTAGCCTCTCCGTTATTTTTAACCATTGCGCCACCCGTGTAAATAGTTGGCTCAACTCCTGACCCGCCCGTTAAATCGTTTCCGTTTCCGCTTTGGTCTTTCCATGTTTGGACGCTGCAAGTAGTTCCGGAACAAAACGTATTTATTGCGCTTTCGTCAATGTTGCCTGAAACGTCAAAGCCTATTGTTGTTGTTGTGCTATCGGAAGCCCTTTTAATTACCATGCAGTCCGTTTGTGCTGCCCGCAATTGACGCGTAGAATAAGCAGCTTCTGCGCCACTTGCATAGCTCTGATCTAGTAATAACGTAGAGGGAGTACTTTCAACCCATGTCTGTTTCAAGCTTATCGGAATCGTCCCCCCCGTTCTGACTTTTAGATATTCAAACAAAGCAGCTTTGACGGTCGCGAAAGTTGCATCATCTGCGGGAGCGGGTGTAAATTCTATCCAAGTACCCGTATCAGGATCCGCGAAAGCCGTTTCTGAATAATATATTTTTCGGTTTATAACATTACCCGCCCCCGGTGTATCGCTCGACGCGCTTTCGCTTAATCCGTTCCCCTCAGCCGTAGCAGTAAAATAGATTTCCGTTGTGGCGGTTGCTCCGCTGCGTAAGGTGTTCGCCTCGCTTAGATACCTCTGAATAAAAGCCGTTCCGCTTCCTCCGCTTTGGTCAACCCATGACAAAACACCGCTTCCATCTGTCTGCAATACTTGGTCAGCGTCCCCATCGTTTACGGGTAGCGTTAAATCATAAGTAGCATTGGCAGAGTGGGGAGGGCTTTTAATCGTTACGCCGTGAGTATTGCTTTCGCAGTTTAAACGGATTGCTCCCGCGTTCGTGTTTCCTTTGACTTCTACAAAGCCCGTTCCGTTAGCGGTTAGGGTGATATTTGCGTCCGTTGTTGTGCTAGTTATTTCATTCGCTTGAACGTCTAGATTCGCGTCAATCTGTGGGGCTGACTTCATAACCGCGCCCGCTGCCGTTACGTTAGTTGCATCTGTTACATCCGCGCTATCCTCAATACCCGCTAGCTTGCTTGCATCCGCTGAAGGGTAACTATTTTTTGCGGTGTTCGCTGCCACTGCGCTTGCATCCGTGTAACTAATTTTCGCCGTGTTCGCGGTAATTGCATCCGCTTGCCCCGTAGTAATACCAACCTTTGCCGTGTTCGCCGTTACTGCGCTATTAGCTTCAACACGCGCATCCGTAAAGTATTCGTTTGTTGTCCCTTCTGCTATATCGTCGGTATCCAATACAACATCCCCAACTTGAGTATTAACAGAATCGACTGCGTTTACTTGGGCTTGGGCTTGTATTAAATCGAGCTTGGATTTATCCGCTGCCGACATTGACCCCGCGTTACTTGAGGATGAGGGAGCAATACTAATCAATGGAGTTTCTCCTTCTGTCGAGAATATTGGGCTTTGTCCCGTAACCTCTGTTACGACGGTATCCCTTCGAGCTATCACCCCCCAACTTGAGCCGTCCCACCTTAACAAACTTCCCGAAGATTTTCCGGCGGTGTTAACGTCGTTTAAATCGTCAAGACCTAGGTCGGGATCATTGTCTTCTGCTTGCCATTTGGCGCGAACCGCGTTGTATTTTAAAATCTGCCCGCTAACGGGACTATTAATGAATACATCTGATAAATCGTTTAAGCTTTCCGCTCCTCCCGTGTCTAATGTAACGACCCCGTCACCATCATCGGTCAAAGTTCCGTTTGTGACTTTTATCGTTCGTACGGATTGAACGTCCGTCGCTCCGTCAATTGTGAGCATCCTTAGAATCCCTCTCCTTGCATAAACTACCTCACCGCCACCGGGAGCGACTCCATCAATAGGAGCGTTACAAGCGTCCCACTCGTAAGGAATAGAAACGGACAAATCAAGAAGCACCCCCGAAAGGACGTTCTTTGTCTCTTCCTCTAGTGGGGTAGTTGTCGCATTTACAACCTCATAATCTTGAGCAAAAAGAAAGATATTCCCTCCGTTCTTTATATCTGCGATAATATCCTCCGCGCATTGCTCCGCGTCAGAAATCGCTTCCTTTTGCGGGACTACTTTTCCTTTTTTATCGTTGGGAACGTCGAGGATATATACCTCTAGATTGTAGGTCTTTGTTCCCGCGTCATATGTTGCCCCCGTGTAAACGAGATGCATCAAAGGGAAGTCCTGAAATTTAGAGAGGTCTACATCATCGGGAGAGCCAAAGGAAAAGCTCTTGATGAAGAAGTGATTCGTCGCGAATATTTCGAACCTCTCAACGATATTATTAAACGTGATCATGTGCGCTTCTGTCTTTTAAATAGGCTAAATGTTGGAAAACCACTTGGATAGGTAGAGCCGTAATTTCATCCATTTTACGAATATCCTCGTTTGCAAGGGAATAGAGGATGTGGTACCATCCCCACTTTTCGCCGACCGGATCGCTTTGTCCGCTGCCTCCAGTAAAGAGTACTGAATAGAATGAAGCAGTTCGTTTTTGGTAGTCCAAAAAAAAAGCAGCGTACCCGATACCAAGTCTGCGGGCATCTCCTCAAATATGGAAGCATCTTCTTTGGCCGTGTATTTCTTTATCTCGTAGCTCTCTCCGACTTCATAGGTAACCTCACGGAATAGCACCGACATAACTTTATGCGCGTTCTTCCAAAAGTCTTCGAGATACCCCTCTAAATCAATCCACTCCCCCGCAGTAAATGCATCCCAATCGGGAATAAAGCCAAAGCGTTTTCCGTCGATTGTGAGGACTTTCTCGAATCGTGCGGTCTCTTGGGTGAGTAAGTGGTCTATGTGCTCCGTAGCAGCCTCTAAAAGCTTCTGAGGAGTTTCTCGTAATTGCTCTATGGATTTACCCGAACAAACGGAAACCCTTTCAAGGGGATTCTCTGAAGTCATCATGACTTGAAGTTCTGCGAGTGATAAGTCAGCCCATCGGTGCGGGAGTTTGAGTTCCATATTCTAATAACTTGATTTGGTTGGTTTCCTTACCCGCGAAAGTTAGGGCAAAAAAAAAGCCCCGTTAGGGGCTATTCAATTCGCTCAAAATCTTCAATGCTTTGTTTTATCAAATCGTAGTCAAATTGGTTTAATGGTTTTCCAAAAAAACCAGAGATGTCGATTCCGTTGAAAACCATAAGAGCCACTAACCTTTTTAGCAGCTCTTTTTTTTGTTCTTGGTCTAATATCATTTGGCTTTGGTGACGTTCATTATTTGCCATTGCTCAACCATAATTCCGTTACTGCCCTTACCGCTATTATATCCGCTTACATTGAATCTCATGTTATCGTTATAGTCCAAGGTTATAGAAATAACCTTTCGAGTTAAAGTAGATTGAGATAAGTCAGCAGTTTTAAAAGTAATTCTATCTCCCGCGGTGATGTTGTTAATTTCGTTTTTCATGTCTTTCTGTTTGTTTGTTGACACAAATATAAGACCTTTTTTCCTTTACATCCAAATTAATTCCGAAAAACTTTACTTTTTTTCCTTACCCGATAGCGTAAGAACCGAAGTTCGGGTTCTTCTGCGTCCATGTAACGCCATAGCGGAGAGCGTCAATAGCATGATTAAAAGAATCAACGGGTTCATTTAGTTGCTTCCCGTTTTTGTCTTCTTTCCACTTGTAATTTCGTAGCTCTCGGATGAGGTTAACGCTTCGACTAGTAACCGAAAGCGGGCGAGAGTGGAGGAATTGGATTCCGCTTCTAATCGAATCGCGTCCTTTTCTTGCTCCGTGAGTATTGAATCCGTGAGCGTGTATCTCGTCGATGCTCTTGGGTTCTGCGGAATCACAGACAACAACATCCGATCGATTGACTTCGTTATCTCGGAGGACTTTTGCAATATCTGAATTAGTGAGTCTCGTCGCGTAGCAAAGTTCATCGACGGCGAATCCGTGTCCGTCTGTATAGACTCGGACGATGGCGGTTGGGTCGTTTGTATATCCGAAGTCAACGCCCGTTGTGAGGAGCTTGTATTCATTGGGTATTTGGTCTATCTCTTTCCAATGAGTGAATATTGTCGCTTGTGATGTTCCTCTTTCTCCGAGTCCGTAGACCCTCCAAAAGTTTTCGTCTGCTCCTTTAAAGCGTTCAATTTCCATGACCACACTTTCAGGGAGGAACGGGTTGTCTTTATACGTTGTTTGATAGAACTCTGCGTCCTCTCTTGGGATAACTTCTTCATATATCCAATGGAATTCGTCTGAGGGGTTATAGTCTAAAAGAACCCTCCCAGTAGTTCGAAGGAGGAGTTGCCTCCAATCTTCAAGGTTTATCTCGTTCGCTTCGTTTATGAATAGAACGTCCCTCTTTCGCCCTCTGACCTTCTGCGGTTGGTCGATGCTAATGAACTCCACCATATTCCCATAAAGCTGATATGTCGCGTCACTCTTATTGTGAAGGTCGGGGTTGTATATCTCTTCCTTGTTGAGTATCTCGAAGAAGTCTCTCATTGCCGTAGCACGAAGAGCCGGGAAGGTCTTTCTGCATATGGTAATAACTAGACCGGAGTTCTTATAGCAAAGCTCTATAATAGCCGTGAGGATGGAGTACGTCTTTCCGGATCGTGTCCCGCCCTGATGGACTTGAATCTTTGCCTTGCATCCTTTGACGTGGTAATATGTCGCGGGGAGTTTACTCATCCAACCATGAGAGAGGCTTTTTCTCTTGAACCTCTATCTCTTGCCGTTCTATATATCCGCGCTTCTTTCCTTTGGTCTTGAGGAAGAAGATAGTCGCTGCGGGGTTGCCATCCTTTACGAGCTTATAAAGGTGGGATTCTGCAAAGTCGAGAACGCTATCTGAGATTGATTGAACCGCGCTCTTATATTCTTCGTCTGCCTTAAGCCATGCGTAATGTGTCGAGCGGTCAATACCGACCATCTTCGCAGCCGTTGACACAATACCGAGAGACTTCTCAAGGGCTTCAATCATCGCCTCTTTTTTGGTGTTGGATTTGTTGGTCTTTATTGCTTCCATTACTTACCACATAACTCACATTTAACCTTCTCTTCTTTCTCTTCCGTTTCTTCTTCTGCTTGCCATACATCGAGACCCCAATCATCAAGTTCTAGAGAATCCCATTCGTTCGCGAGGATGTCAAAGTCGTTTTCTCCTGAGCTAACGTTGTCCTTAATAATGAACTCTCGGTCTTTAGTCTCTCCCCATGTTGCCATGTAAACGGGTGCTTCTTTTAGTCCCGCAGCCTTACACGCTTTAAATCGCATATTCCCACCAATTACAATCATCTCCGGGTTGACTACAATTGGACGCGCTTCGAGCATCTCCGGAAACTCCTCAATACTCTTCACGAGCTTTCGGAATTTATCGTCTTTAATCAATCGGGGGTTCTTCGGATTCGCTTTCAGCGTCGAGAGTTTCATTAGCTTGGTTGAGGACGGCTTCAAGGGTGTATCTAAATTCTGCATTATGTATGGCCATAGTCAATAGAAGAGTCGCGGGATCATCTCCGGCATGAAGCCGAAGGGCTTGCCCGTTCTCGGTTAAAAGTAGAAAATTCTTCGCGTGTAGTAGTGCTTTTCTTGCTGCTCTCATTTCTCAAAGTGTTGTATTCTTCCCTCTACATCTCTCGCTACGTTTTCCAGTCTTTCCCGGTCGTACCAAGTTAGCTCAATTTCTTTATTAACGATATACTCCCCTTTTCCTCTTTTGGAAATCTCGAATTTATCCTTCTTTTTTTGCTTTAAGAACTCGCGTATGTTTTCCGCTATCTCTTTCCGTTCTGTTTCTGTGTAGCTCATTTCTGTTTGTTTATAGTCCGCAGTATCCAGAATCACAACTCCACTCTTCGAAATTGATTTCGTGTTGCGGTCTGTGTTTTTGTATGTCTGAATAGCTTAGTTCACTTTTCCACCTTGCCCCCGTTCTTTCTTCTTGCTCTTTAAACCATTGCATCTTGTTTGGGTGTTCGTCGAACTTCTTTCGAAGAACTAAGGGATTCCGATGAAAGCAGCCAACGCAATTATTTTGTTTTGCGAAAGGGACAAGAATATCATCCCAATATTCTACGATTTTATCCCTCTTTATGCCGTTATCGATTAAAGGGAAAGAAGGTTTTTGCCATCCTACTTTATTGTATTGCCTTAACCCATCAACGCATTTATCAAGCATATTTTTAGCTCTTCGTTCTTCACCTTGACGAAATCCAATCTGCATTTCAACGGGTTCACCAATGGTCTCCTTCCACCATTTAAACAATGGTTTGATTTTTAGGTTTTCCGTGCAGTACCTCCACATAATATTCGGTAATCCGTTTTTTCTCAGAACTTGTTCAAATGGTTTACCAACTACCCAATGAATGTCTTGTTGAAGCCATTGTTCAAGCTCAAGCATTGTTTCAATGATAACATCATCTTCTAACGTACCAACAAACTCTCGTCCAATCTTATCGCTTGCAAGCTTTCGAAGGTATGGGTCGGGGTGTTTACACTTTAAATCTTCTGTTGTAACTAATGCAAAAACAAGGTAGTCGCTTGGGTAATTTGCTGCGATGTATGCGGAGGACTGCCCGCCTGAAACGCTTGTAACAGTCTTCATTGATTCTTTTCTGTTATGTAATCTGCCCACATTTTCGCGCAGACCGCGCATCGTTGGTCTTCGTTTTTATAGTCCCTTTTTCCAATTACGCTTGTCATACATCGGTGCATGAATTGGTATTGGTTTTCTTTTCCGTTAGGTTTTCCTATTGGCATCGTTTACGAGTTTTTGAAGTTCTTCGAGCATCTTCCTATTGCATGAAGAGCAGCTAGAAGGCTTCTGATTTGTTCCGGTTGCTTTGGAGTAAAGCTTCGCGAGTTGTCCGTTCGTTCTGAATTGGTTTTCTGTGGTGAGGAAGGTTTGTATTTCTTCAATGTCGCTTTTCGTAATCTCCGCGTCCCATTTATCTAAAGGGCAAGAGGCAACCTTTAGCCGTGTCTTTGTTGGCATATGACACCCGCAAAGTTTAGAGTCTGTAAATGCGTCTTTTACTAGATCCCCGCAGCTCTTTGTCGCTTTTACAAAGTGTTCGCAGACATTGCAGATATCGAGCCTATCATTCCTCTTTTGAGCCGTTACGAAAAACATCTTTCAGGATTTTTTTGGATTCGTGTATTGAGCGATAAAGAACTGACTCTCCAATCCCAGTCCGTCGAGATAGGTCAGCCATGTTCCACCCTTGCAGATATAGTCCAAAGATTGTCCGGTCGAACCATCCGAGACGGTCGAGGATGAGTTGCATCTGTTCCCTTTGGATGGCTTTTGTCCAATCGCTTTTACTTTCTTTGTCTTTGGGGACGGCATCGGTTATCTGATAAAGTGTTTTAAATTGTCCTCTTGTCGCTTCGTTATACATAGCCCTCATAAAATACCCTAGAGGGTTCTCATCTTTTCGGCTTGGGTATCGTTTGTAAATGCATCGGAGGTAAGTGTGATGAACAAGGTCGTGAGGGTTTTCCGTCCATTTACGAGCGGAAAAAAGAAGTTTTGAATAGTTCCTTTTTAGAAACTTATTCCATTCCTCTTGACTGCTTAATCTCATCAACTCGCTTTTTGTAGTACCGATACATATCTTCTAATTCTTGTCGGCTGAATTTACGGGTTTCGTTGCTTAGTTTCAAAATGGCTTCAGCCGTTCCTTCGCCGTGAAACTCATCGAGCTTCTTCGAAAATACATACTGCTGCCCTCCGTTCATATTACACTGCTTGCATTGAAATTGACAATTGGTCTCAAGCCAACGCGTCGAGAGTTTTGCCCGCGTGATAAAGTGACCGCAATCGACTTCTTTCCAATGGCGCAGACGATTACACGTAAAGCAATTTCCCCATCCTTCGTCGTTGCATCCTCTCAGCCGAATGAACTGCGAGAATATTGCATCAAGTTTCTTCTTTGCTTTGCTTAGGCTCATTTAAACCGGGTATAAAAAGTGGGTCTCTTTTCCTTCGTAGCTCTGCCATAGATTGAGGTTCAAAGGTGATTCGGTCGGTATCTGCTCCTCTTGTAATATGGCTATTGATTCTCTCAAGTATAGGGGCGCGTTCTTCTTCATGTTTTATGATACATTCTCGAAACTCTTGAATCTTTAACCTCTCAAAATATTTGCCATAGTATCCCGTTTTCATGCGGTCGCAAACAAGACGGAACTCTTCGAGCTTTAATGTAGGGAATATATCGAATATAGTCTCCGCACAGAGCGCGAAATCCTCTAAACTTTGAAGCGTTTTTTTTGCTTCTACAAAATCGCATACGCTTTTTATCATGGATATCACCGCGCCCCTAGTCGCTTCGGGTTGGATTCTTAAAGCCGTCCGAATATTTGTCCCCTCCTCCCAAGCTTGCTCGTTAGTTGCCTTGAATAGACCCGGTGCGGATATACTCCTCAAACTTATCTCTATCGACTTGGTTTGTTGGAGTTGTCTTTCCTTTAATTGCAAAGAATCCTCTCCATCCCTTACTGATAGACTGGAGGATAATTTGTCGGGCTTGTTGTTCATCATCGTTTGATAGTTTTTGTAGTTCAAAAAGTACGGCTTTTAAACCGCGATTCGTGTATTTGGGGTATCGTCTTTGTTTTCGTTCGTCAATCCATTCGCTCCAAAGGTCTTTAAAGCTTTCTGAATCCCAAGGTAAAAAAACCTCCTCCCTTTGTTTCTCTATTTTATTCTCTGTTTTATTCTCTCTTTTGTTCTTAGAGGTACTATTCTTTCCTTCTGCCCGTAAAGGATTTACCTTCTGCCGGAAAGATTCTTTCCTTCTGCCGGAAACCTCGTTTCCTTCTGCCCGTAAAAATAGACGGCGAACCCTACCATTAAAAGAGACCTCTATAAGATTCAATTCTTCCAGTTTTTGAATCGCTTTTGATATCGTTGGTCGACTTGTTTTATACTCTTGCTGAATGACCTCGTTGGACTTAAAGAACCCGCTTTCGTTTTGTCCAAATCCCATAATTTCGGAAAGGAGAACCTTCTCGAAAAGGTTGAGCCGTTCATCCGACCATATCGTTGAAGGAATCCAAATACCCGTGAATTTCTGTTTCATAGTTCAAATATCCATATTTTTTTCGGTTTACCCTCTAGAATGTACGCTTCTCCGGTTTTTATTGCTTCTCTTAGTTTATAGCTATAATCACGATCGATACTTAAACTCCGGGGATGATACCTTTCACCATTCCAGAAAACATTTTTTGTTGACGAAGTTTGACCAATGCATTTAAAATTTGACGCCTTGTAAATTGTCCCCTTATGTCCTTCTGTCAAATCAGAATATGAAAGAACGCATTGCGCATTTGTATTTTTTCGAATCCACTTCACCAACTGCCCAATGAAGTAGCTCTCTGAGTTTTTAGGGCTGGAATCAAGACACGCCATTCTACGAATATCTATGGCACCAGGATATGATTTTGAATGCCTGGGGGCGCCTAATACGGCACCCCCGACAATCTTGTGGCAATAATTCAGAGCAAAGCATTGCGTTATGCCCCCGCCAATTCTGCTACCTTTATAATGAAATTCTTTGAAAATACTTGATATCTGGTTGTATTCACAAGGGATAACAACAGCATTTTTTTTGTGGAACTTTTCTATGTTGTCTATATACTCTTGTTCAAATAGGTTCATTATAGCCCTCTTTCCTTAGTTGTTCAATTCACTCTCTCGCTCCATTACTTCAGCGACTATCTCAGCGTATGAAGCGTCACATTGGGTTGATATCTCCGGGAGGTATTTCATCATGTTTCGCGGTCTAGCCTCGCACCAACTGCGAACCGTTGCCTCATTTATGCTGAGTTCATCGCTCACCTTTCTCATGCTCCCGTAGTTCCTTAAAAGGAAGATTTTCAAATTATTCATAACGTTCGATTTTTATTGCTCCCCATAGAAAAGACTTTCTTTCCTTTATGGATTTGCTCACCTTTTTTGGTTTGCTTATAGGCTTTTCAGATGCGCTTATTTTACGGCAATCTTGCGTGTTTACGGGTGACGAAGTTTTTATAACAGACACCTTCTCTTGTCTTTCAATCTCGCTTTCTATTGCGTTAATTTCGCTTTGAATGGCGTTGTTCTTCCATTGCCTTCCGTCCCATACACTATCAAGCTTTATAACTGCCCAACGGCACGACATAGCGTCTCGACTCCTCCCGTTAATTCTCCTCATTCCGTGCCATTGTACATTACCAGTCCTTCCTAGTCTTTTATTGACTTGCTTAAAAAGCTGAATATCTTCTTCTGTTGTCCACCTCATAGCTTAGATATTAAAGTGTTTCTCATGTTGATAAGACTCTCAGCGTACTCAATAACCTCTTCGGGCTTTGTGGTATGCGCTAGAGCGTGACCTATTGCCCAACTCGCGTCAATACGTCTTTGAATGTCCGGAGATTGCGTTCTCGGTTCAAAGCCTCCCGCCTTCTTAATCTTAAGCTTCGTTCCCCAGTGGTTCGAGGTCTTTGTATATTCTACCTCATCGCCTACCTCATAGGGTGGTTTCTCCGGTGAAGTACTCGCAGCCGTTCCTTCTGTTCCGTCTTCAAGGCAGACCATGTAATCGTACATTGTTCCGCTCTGTCCCGTCCATGTGTTGTCGCTTTTATCAATCGACTTTATTTTACTTGTTCCCATTTTGTTTTGATTTAGGGGTTAAAAATTCTTCTTCAAATTCACAATGTTCAAGGCATTCAGAGCATATGTCCCAATCTCCGAATTGTGGTGCGCCACAGCATTCACTTATCATTTCGTTCTGTTTGTTCGGACGTGTTCCTTGAGTTGAGAGATGAGGCGATCGAATTCCGCGTCTTCATCTCGGAGGTTTGCTGCGAAGTCGTTGTAATCCTTCGCGGGATTCTCGTTTACCGAGGTCTTCACACATATATATCTGTTCCGTTTCATTGCTCTTTGTTTTTATTTAAATCGTTTATTCTCCTTTCTACCTCATCAAAAGCTCCGCTCAAGTTGAACAGATGAAGCCGTAGTTCATCGTCATCATAATCCAAAGCTTTACAATACTTCTCTAAAGTCTCGAAGTTTAGCTGCTTCATTATCGTAAGCTTTCTTCAATATCAAATTCAATCATCCCCATATCAATCGGGAACAGCGTATCATCCAAACCATCGTCTCCAAAGATTTCAATCTCTTGAGTTTCTTTCGATGGGTGGTCTTGACAAAGGGTAATCTTTTGGATGCTGATAAAAGGATTGGAGGGAGGTGTATCATATGAACCGCTTTCTCCGGCGGGCATCTCATATTCTACCTCTAGCCATGTGTTCTCGTTGAGTTTAATTGTGTGGTATTCCATATCTGTTTGTTTTGTTAGATATCCCTATGTTTTAACATTAAAATAAATTTTCATTTTTTAAAATGCTTTCAGCACTATACAAATCACCAATTAAGCCGCGTAAATAAATTACGCAATCATCGTTGTGCTCTGATGTACCAGCGATAAAACTAAAGCCTCTATACTGCAATAACTCAATAGCTTGGTCTGCGTTGCGCTGGTCGATTTCAATTGTAAAAGTCATGATTTCTGTTTGTTTTGTTTCACAAAGATAGGCGTTATTTTCGTTTTACCAAACTTTTTTAAAGAAAAGAGACAAAAAAAAAGGGAGACCCCGTTGGATCCCCCTCTAAAACAAAACAGATGACACCGCCAACGATGAAAAGCGGATGGTCAAATTTACGTCAAGATTTCGCGCTTCCAAAATAATAGTTGACCACCTGACCAACGAGAGTCCCCTCAGCGAATCCGAGAATATGAAAGAACACCTCTTTATCTTGTATCCCCGTCATCGCCCAAATAACCATGACAACGCCAATTGTCATTGCAGCGATTCCGACGATTGCTTGCATCCAATCCCTTCGTCCCGTTGCTTTTGTGACATCAACCTCTCTTTGTCTCGCGTTGGCTCTGTCCTCGTTCTCTAGTTCTATCAATAGCTTTCGCGCTTCTCTTTTCTCTTCGTCGCTTTCCGTCGTGGAATCTATTAACGCTCCGATTGCTTGCAGCGCGTCCCCTCCCGGTATGACATCCCCAATGGCATCGAATACCTTCGGAGCTTTATTTCTAAACCATCGACCGAGCTTGGTCTCTTTTAGTGGAGTTCGTGGCATTGTATATCGTAGGATTTTCCTTGTGGTTGTATTGTAAACTTCCAACCGCCTAACCTAGGAACAGAGAATCCTTTCTCTACTTCCCACCCAATTGAGCGGTCTTTCTTTTTATATGATCCCGTTTGTACTACGTGGACGGTCTCTTGGGTATGTTGATATTGAGCGGATAGAACGTCTCTCATAACGGGGTGATACCACTTTTGATGAGTATGTCCTCGCGCTATTATTGTGGCTTGAGGATAATCCTTCATATCTATATCAACATTTAGGACTCCTTTACTTCTTTTTGCGTTGCCTCCGTACCCGTGATGGTAATGAAGGGGGAAGCTCTTTCTGTGTCCGTCTCCGGTTTGACATTTGAGAACTACCCATCCCGCATAATATCCCGCAGCTACATTCCCTCCCATCGCATTAAGTATTCCGACCGTCCTTTGTATTGTATCTATCCCGTGACGTTTCGTTATATTCGTTTCGTGGTTACCCATTGAAATAAGCTTTATTACGTCTTTATAAGGTGCAAGCTTAGAGGTGCAATCCTTTATAACCTCATCAATATAGGCGGTTGCTTTTAACTCAGGGCGAAGAGCTGCGTAATCTCCGCGCGGGTCGAATCGCATCTGCATTAAATCATATAAATCACCCAATATAAAAACCGCAGCCCCTTCTTCTCTAGCCATGTCTAGATGTTTAAAGAAAAGCCTCCGGTCACATTTAACAGAGTCAAAATGAACGTCCGAAAGGAGGTAGATACTTCTCTCCTCTTGGGCGTTCTGAAATTGCAACGGCATTACATGAATATCTCGGTCTTTCGTTAATAAGTCCATATTACGTGATTTTCTTTGAATGGGTCAACGTCGCAATGTATAAAGCCCTTCCCTATCCCTATCCTCGTGATACCCACCTCCAAAAGAGCGTCGAGTATAATCCACCGCTCCGAAGAGTTTCGCGTTCTTATATCGGCTGCCAACCCGATGAGGTGTGAGGAGTTTTTACTCGCTCGCAGTCCTTGCTCTATGAGTTCGCGGTTGTAATTAACAGAACGAAAGCCCGACGTTATAACCATCGGAATCCCCGCGTAATCTCTAGCTTCATCCAAAAGCTCCAAGAACTCCGGATCCATCATGCAACCCGTTCCCGGTTCATCGGGACTCTCAAATTCTTCGAGCTTGAAATACTTCATTTTTTGGCTAGTAGTAACTCAATTTTATGAACGGATTCAATTACCTCCTTCATCATCTGCTTCAATTCGTCTTTATCGTTTTCGACGCGGATAACGCGTCCCTTCAGTTTTTCAATGTCGCGGTTTAGGTTTACCCATACCGCTATTATCCCGAGAAGGCTTGGGAGGATTGTTAGTATCGTTTCGATTGATATCATCGAGAAATTTCTTGAGTAGGGTTATATTTTCTTTACGGCTTTTTCTCATCCGAAATATTGCTTCATGAACTGAATCGAGGGCGTTCCCCCCGTGCTTATGCTCATCCCGCTTTGATAATAGTCTGCGGGTTGTGGTAGCATATCCGCCCCCGTATTAGAAGAGTATTCCGGAAAAAGAGAGGAGTTATTGCAGAGATATTGATAAAGTCGGAAGGTGTAAAATTGCGCGTTTGTTCTTGCTCGTTCCGTCTCTCGGTGCAAATCGTCGGGAGAGATACTCGTTGTGTCATCGCTTACACGAATGGCAAGCCCTCCGTTATCGATTTTAACGTACAACGAAGGCATTAAATCAACCATAGTCCACCAAAGGGTAGCTTTACGAACGTACTTGTCTAGAAGGGTCGCGTAATCGCCTGAAATCGTTCCGGCTGATATCTCCGTCTTTAGCTTCTCCAGTAAATCCGTCCCCAAATAGAGTTGGATGTACTTGTCTTGGGCTAGAATCACCGAGGGAATCAAATAAGAATCCTCAATGCTAGCGTTTATGTTAGTGATCCGCTTAATGTAGTCGGGATTCACAAAAAGTACTTCTGCTTCTAGTGACATTTACTGAGGATTTAAAAAGCCTTTATTTGGCATATCGTTTGGACGTTGTGCGACTTTTTTATCATTTTCTTCGAGTCTCTTCGCATCGACTCCCGCCTCTCTAATGAGTTTCTTCGCTTGATTGACTGAGATTTTTTTGTTGTTCTTCCGGAGGTATGTCTGTCTTTTCCAAAAATGGTGACATCTCGCCCCGCCTTTATAAAACCAAATCGAATAGGTATTTGAACCATTCGGGCCGAAGCCGGGATTTACTACTCTATCACCCGCTGCAATGATATCCTCCTTTCGGTACACCCTTCCCGCTTTTATCATCTTAGAGCAGAACTCGCGCGTATCGTCGCTGATAGTTTCGGGAGCGTATTTATAACGGACTTTTATTAGCTCGGTATCTTGTTCCGATCCGGCTTGTGGGTTAGAGCTTGGAACTTTTGCAAACGAGAGCATCTCATCCCGCTTTTCTTCGAGGTCGTAATCAACCTCGACATCATCAATTAGCTCCCATTCTTCGTCGATATCTTCGCCCTTATTCAAAAGCCAATCCGGCTCGTGTTTTAAATCCTCGCTAAGGGTTAGCACCTTAGAAGATAAACCGGAAGCCCTTAGAAGCGTTTGAACGGCTTCCTCGACAACTCTTCGATTAGGAAGAACGACGTTTTTCTCAAACAACTCAGCGGATTCAGCAAGCTCTCCACCGCCTCCAAGCTTACCCGGTACGGCAACCCCGAACATCTGCGGAGAGGTAACCCTATGTCCGACCATGATTTTCGCAGTTACTTCTTCCGAAAGAAATTGGTATTGATTGTGAGCGTCGGAAAGTTCAAACGGCTCAAATATTGGTCTTCTTTCGGGATCGTCTGAATAGGTAACGATAAATTTACCCGCGTTACTTGAGCCGCTCATCTGTCTCTCGATATCCATTCGGATTCGGTTTCTCTCCTCTTGTGGCGGAATACCATTTAAAAAGTGGACGCGATAACTTGGTGCCATCCCGTTCTTTATATTGTTAATATGATACTTTCCGATCTCCTTGTCTAGCTCGATATATGAAATTGAACCCGTATAACACGGCTTCGGATAGTAGTAAGAACCGGGAGAGAATGGCTTTACATAGAGAATTTGTGTCGGGTGGTCGAGGTTTCTCTCAGGGTCAAACGTGCATATCTCCGACGGCTCTTCTCGACTATTGCTCCAGTCTCTAGAATAGTAATAATAATCAACTTTTTCGTCCTCGTTGACAAAGCCCGAACGGATGTTCTCAAAGGGCAGATGTGACACGTTCGCTATCGTTGTCCTATCGAGTGACCAATTCACTTCAAGAGCGAAGCCGCCCTGAATTTGGAAGTCTATGCAAGCCTTCCGAAGCTCATCGTTTAGATTCCATTGGTCAAAAGCAAGCCGACCATCTAAATCGCTCGCGTCGAACCCATCCCCGAAAACCATTGTTCCAATCGTTGTCGTTAGAGCGTTATGAGTAGCCGACGAATGAAAGAGATCAACTAGGTATTGAGGGAACAGATTGTCATCCCCATAATTAACAAAGCCCTTCTTGTTTGCCGTTTCCGCGTAGCTCCTTTCTTGGTATTGGTTAAGTTTTAATATGTCCATTATTGATAATAAATAACGTTATCGGGTACGTTTATTGTCGGTATATCATAGCCAACCTCCCCGGAGACTTCTAGTGTACCCTCTTCGATTAAGGCAACAACAACCGCATCCGTCGGGTCGAGGTTCGTAGTTGAGTTCTGACCATATACTTTGTAAAAATATTGTCCCGCTTCTTCAAGTAATATATCTCCGTTTGTTGGGTCGTTGTTATTGGTAAAAATAGAGAGCGCGGTATATCGCTCGTTGTCTGTTTCTACATCACCAATAAAATAAATACTTTTTCGGCTTGCCATACTTTGGAAAAGTACGAGGTAATCGCTAAACGAAGCAAAGTC
>Ga0181377_1000331_pt1 | contig 18176 bp, 28 predicted proteins | sample LowvirmetaG_9_FD_130160 | JGI IMG/M metagenome (GOLD analysis project Ga0181377, IMG submission 130160) | Marine viral communities from the Subarctic Pacific Ocean - Lowphox_13 viral metaG | ecosystem: Environmental > Aquatic > Marine > Oceanic | place: Subarctic Pacific Ocean | collected...
GTTATGGCAGGAGTAAAATTCAAATGAAGACATTTAGTAACTTACCATTTGGTGGTAAAATAATAGAAGAAGAAACAACAAGTAATTGGGATATAGTCACAGTGCATTATGCTGGATTTATTGACCCTAAGTACAGAGCTGTAAAATATGACAATCTTAAAGTTATCACGCAAGAAAGAACATTCAATACAAAAGAAATGGCTGAGGCTTACATAGCAAAACAATCATGAACCCATTTGAATATCTTAAAGCAATTAACGAAACTAAGAAAGACATCATGGTAGATGATATTGCTGAAAAAGAGTACAATGCATTTCTTATCAATCGCGGACTTTCATTCTTTAAGGATACTATCCTATATGCAAATGAAATGAACGTCCACCACCACCTAGATAATCGCGTTCAGTTTGATTTTTTTATAAATATAATTAGGAAGAAAAAGAGATGGTCCAAGTGGATTAAAGCAGATGACGTTGCTAATCTCGAACTCATCAAAGAATATTATGGATATAGTAATGAGAAAGCTAAATCTGCATTAACATTAATGAGTAATGAACAAATTGAACAATTGAAAATGAGGATTTACAAAGGTGGAAAACGATAACATACAAATAACTGATTGGACTCCTGGCTCTATGCTAGAAGTTACTCTCAATGAACCAGACGACTTTCTAAAGATAAGAGAAACTCTTACTCGAATAGGAGTCGCTTCAAGAAAAGACCAGAAGCTTTATCAATCTTGTCATATACTACATAAGCAAGGTAGATACTTCATAACACATTTCAAAGAGCTCTTTCTATTAGACGGAAAACCTTCTAGTCTATTAGAAAATGACATACATCGTAGAAATACGATTGCAACACTGCTTGCAGATTGGGGACTAGTAACTATGGTCAATCCTGAAACTGCAAAAGAGATTGCTCCTTTAAGACAAATTAAAGTGATTCCCTTCAAGGAAAAATCTCAATGGGAGCTCTGTCCAAAATACAATATAGGAAACACGCAAAAGGATTAGATGACAGGCAAAGAACAAACTAAAACACTTAAAAGATTAAATTTAATACCAAGAAACAGAATGATAGACGAGCAAATAACATTACTTAAATATATGTACATATTTGTATCAGGAATTATTTTAGGTATTATCACACAAATTATTTAAACTAGCAATCAAGCTATTATAAATATAACTGAAGAATGCGGTATTGGACCGGTTCTCAACAACCTTGCTATTATATAGGAGGAACTAAAATGGTAAGAAATACTTTGAACGTACCACGTTCACTATTCGTTGGATTTGACACATTATTTGAAGACCTGGAAAGGATTCATCAAAGTGCTAGATCCGGTAATGATAACTATCCACCACATAACGTTGTGAAAATCGATGATGAAAAATTTCTCATTGAGCTAGCAGTTGCTGGATTTAAGGAAAGCGATATTAATATCGAACTTAAAGACGGTATACTGAAAGTCAAAGGAGAGGTGGAACCAGCAGAACGTGAATACGCATATAAAGGTATATCGTCCCGCAAATTTGAGAAGTCCTTCCGACTCTCTGAATTTGTTGTAATAGACGGTGCTGATCTGAAGGATGGAATACTAGTGGTGTATGCCAGAGTAGAACTCCCAGAAGAGAAGCGTCCTAGGAAGATCGAATTAGGGTCTGCTGGGGCATCAAAGAAGAAAGAATATCTCGTTGAATAGAGATAAACTGGCGAGCAGCGAAACTCAGTAGATATGTACACAACACATTTACTGGAGAACAACATGAAGCATATAATAAGCATTGCTGAAAAATATGATGACGTTGCCGAGACCTTAAAAACAACTGTTATTGCTATAGTAACAACTGGCCTAATTTTAGGATTAGCACCAGCTCTCATGATAGCACAGGCATCTAATTTTTAAGACTCATTGACAATCATGCGGGGGTAAGAAATTACCCCCAATCTTTTTGAAATAAAGTGAAATAATCGTTTACAAACGACTTAAACTATGGTATAATATATACATGTTACAATACTACACAAACGTTTCTCGATATGGGAATCAAATTCTCCTAAGAGGATATGACCACGGTCGAAGAATCGAAAAGAAAATCAAATACGAACCAATTCTTTTTACATCAACTAATCTTAAGACTTCTTGGAAAGCTCTTGATGGTTCACCTGTTGGTGTAGCAAATGCTGGCAAAAGATTCGAGTCAATGCGTACTGCGAATGAATATGTCAATGCAAATAAAGGAGTATCAGGTAAAACGATCTATGGAAATACTAAGTATATTCCTGCGTTTATCAATGACTACTACCCAGGCGATATAGAATTCAATCGCAACAAAATCAACGTAACCACAATCGATATCGAAGTACAATCCGATGATGGATTCCCTGAGCCAGAAAAGGCCGATCATAAAGTAACAGCAATCTGTATGAAGAACAATATTGGTAACACATATTATGTTTGGGGACTTGGCGATTACGATTCAGATCAATCTTACATGAAAGACCACATGGTTGTATATCGTAAGTTCGATCGTGAAGATGATTTACTTATTAATTTTATTACGCACTGGTCATCTCAACAATATTGTCCAGATGTCGTAACAGGTTGGAACAGTCGATTCTTCGATATTCCATACCTTGTCAATCGTATTAATCGTATGCTTGGCGAAAGCTATGTCAAAAGACTTAGTCCTTGGGGATTAGTTGACAGACAAGAAATAACAAAGATGGGTAGAACACAAACTGCTTACGAGCTTAAAGGTATATCTCAACTTGATTACCTAGACTTATTCAAGAAGTTTGGCTACTCTTATGGTCCACAAGAATCGTATAAACTCGATCATATTGCGCACGTAGTTCTTGGAGAAAACAAACTCTCATACGAAGAATACTCTAACCTACATACTCTTTACAAATACAATCATCAAAAGTTTATTGATTATAATATCAAAGACGTTGAGCTCGTAGATCGTATCGAAGATAAGCTTGGATTGATTACTCTCTGCATGACAATGGCATATAAGGGTGGAGTTAATTACAATGATACCTTTGGTACTACTCTTATATGGGACACGATCATATATCGTAAGCTCTTTCAAAACAACATTGTTGTACCATTCATCGAAGATAAAGTTAAATCTGATTATCCAGGTGGTTTCGTAAAAGATCCACACGTAGGAATACACGATAATATCGTATCATTCGATCTTAACTCGCTTTATCCTTCTATTATTATGCAATACAATATGTCTCCGGAGACAATCGCAAATGGAGAGATTACTCAATTCGATATTGAAGATGTACTTGCAAAAGGTTCAAGACCAGATAAACGTGGCAAAGCTCTTGCTGCAAATGGTCAGTACTTTAATATTGATAAGCCTGGTATTGTTCCATTCATTATCGATGAGATGTATAAAGAACGTGTAGAAATCAAACAAGAAATGATCAATGCTCAAAAAGAGTTACAGAAGGTCGATAAAGAAGATAAGCAAGAAATGTATCGTATAGAACGAGATATTGCAATTGCTGAAAACAGACAAATGTCGATTAAGATTCTTCTTAACTCTCTTTATGGCGCAATGGGTAATCGTTACTTTAGATTCTTTGACCAAAGAATTGCAGAAGCTATTACACTTACTGGACAGTTAACTATTCGTTGGGCTGAATACGCTCTTAATACTTATCTTAACAAAGCTTTAAAAAATACAACGTGGAAAGACTATATTGTTGCAATCGATACTGATTCGCTTTATGTATCTCTTGACGATGTAGTAACAAAACTTAATCCTAAGAGTCCAATTGACTTTATGGATAAACTCAGTCAAGAAGCTCTTGAACCAGCTCTTGAATCTGCATATGCGGATCTTTATAACATGCTTGGTGGTGTAGATAATCGTATGGTCATGAAACGTGAAGCAATCGCTGATCGTGCTCTTTGGACTGCAAAGAAACGTTATATAATGAATGTACATGACAACGAAGGAGTAAGATATGCTGAACCAAAACTCAAAATCATGGGTATTGAAGCTATCAAATCTTCTACACCAGCTCCATGTCGTCAAGCGCTTAAAGACATCTTCCACGTTATTATGAAAGAAGATGAAAAGTCAGTACAAGAAGCGATTGAGCAATTCAAAAATCATTTTAAAACTCTTGACCCTGACCAAATCGCGTTTCCTCGCGGAGTAACTCAAGTCAAGAAGTGGCAGGATAGAAACAACCTCTATAAAAAAGGTACACCTATTCATGTTCGTGGTTCTATACTCTATAACAAGCTTGTAGAAGATATGTCACTTAAAAAGAAATACGAACAAATCAAAGCAGGCGAAAAGATTAAATTCTTGTATCTTCGTCAGCCCAATTCAATTCATGAAAATGTTATCTCATTCTCAGACTACTTACCAGAAGAGTTTGGCTTAAGGAAATATATCGATCATGAACTACAATTTCAAAAGACATTCCTCGATCCGATTCAACCGATCTTGGATGCTGTCGGTTGGACATCAGAAGAAGTCGCAAGCTTAGAGGACTTCTTTGGCTAAAATAAATAAAATAAACCTTTACATTATGCCTAAACTATGGTATAATAGATATACAAATGGAGAAAAATATGAAACTAATTAGACTATCCTCAGGAGAGGAAGTAGTTGGAACAGTCGTAGAAAATGGCGATTCAATTACTATCAAAGATGGCTATTCACTTATACCTGCAGGCGAAGGCAAAATTGGCTTTATGCCTTTTATGGCTTATACCAAAGCAAGTGAAGGAATAGAAATCAAAAACGAATTCGTTATGTTTGTTGTAGAACCTGTTGAACAATTACAAGAGCAGGTAAGAGCAATGTCAAGCGATATTATCACACCACCTAAACAAGGAATTATTACTAATGTCTAAGAACTGGGTACAAGATATAGAAGACATGCATGTCAAGTATGGTACAAAAGACTGGGTCGAAACAAATCGCAACGATCCAGAAAAACTACGTAGCTACTTAGAATTCAGAATCAAGTTTATAAGAGAAGAACTTATGGAAACTGAAGCAGCCTTTACTCATTACGATTCAGAAGAAATCGTTGATGGTCTTATTGACATATGCGTTGTAGCAATTGGAACACTCGATGCGTTTGGCGTTGATGCTTACAAAGCATGGGATGAAGTATTAAAGGCAAATCTATCTAAAGAAATTGGTGTAAAAGAGTCAAGGCCTAATCCACTTGGATTGCCAGACTTAGTAAAGCCAGAAGGTTGGGAGGCTCCTTCTCACGAAGGAAATCATGGTAAGTTTAACGATATTCGATAGTATATACGATAACAAAACAGATAAGCGTATGGACTATACAAGTTTCGACGAGTTCGAAACTATTCTCTATAAGCTATCTGAGTCGACTAAGTATCCAACAAAGAAAGATGCTCCTCTCTTGAGTCCAGCAATCTATCAACCACACACCACTCGAGCTAATGACAATGTTACAGGTTGGGGTGGCTTTGGTATTCTTGATATCGATGACTATGAAGGCGATATGAAAGATATTGAATCTAAGTATGATAAGTATCGTTATGTATGTTACTCAACAGCTTCATCTACAATAGAAAATCCAAAGTTTCGATTAGTCTTTCCATTAACTACAAGCGTTGATAAAGAAGACATTAAGCATTTTTGGTATGCTTTAAACAAAGAGATTGGCGATATCGCTGATGCTCAAACCAAAGACTTAAGCAGAATGTATTATGTACCTGCTAAATATAAAAACAGTTTTAACTTTATATTCTCTCATGATGGTGATACTATGAATCCACATGACTTAATGAAAAAATATCCATATGTTAAACCTAATCAAACAATGTTCGATCGTTTTCCAGAAGCAATACAAAAGGCTCTACTTGAAAGAAAAAGAAACGAATTAAACAATACTAATTATACATGGACATCATATCAAGATTGTCCATTTGTCAACAAAAGACAAGTTGATGAATATAAGACTATAACCGGAACTGGTTGGTACGCAAAGATGTATCAAATCATGTTAACTACTGCTGGTAATGCTATGAGCAAAGGTTATCCTATTACACCAAAAGAAATCGAATATATCTGTAGAGATTTAGATGCAGATACTGGTGGATGGTACGGTAAAAGAGGTTTAGAAAAAGAAGCAGCAAGAGCTATCGAGTTCGTGTTCAAAAATAACATATAGGAGAAGATATGGAACTTACATTATTAATAATAGGAATGGTTGTAGCTACAATTATTATAACATGGGCATCAATAAAATGAATAGAAAGACACACCCATTTAAAGCGTTTTTACAAGGAATGGCATTTGGCGCATTGCTTATGTTTATACTGTTACTACCAGGTAAGCTTAAAGCAAGTGATGCAAATAATGACATTTATTGTATGGCACAAAACATATACTTTGAAGCTGGTAATCAGCCATTAGCAGGTAAAGTTGCAGTAGGTCATGTAGTACTTAATAGATTAGAACACATGAATTATCCAACTTCAGTTTGTGGAGTTATATACCAAGCAAAATTAAAACAAAATTGGAAAGGTAACATGGTGCCAATATTGCATCAATGCCAATTCAGTTGGTACTGTGATGGAAAATCTGACGACCCAGTGGATAGTCCAACATGGTTAAAATCTCTTCACGTTGCAAGAGATGTAATACAAGGAGCTTATCCGGATATTACAGAGGGGTCAACACATTATCATAACGATAGTGTTTATCCTTATTGGGCTGATTCACTGAATGAAACAGTCAATATTAATAATCACATATTCTACAAATAGGAGATAGAACATGAAAATGATAGGAAACAACGTACTTATAACTGAAGTACAAAAAGACAATACATCAGCTGGTGGTATCATACTTACAGATACAGTTGATAAAGCAAGTAAACCAGGACTTGTTCTTGCAGTATCTACAGGTGCACTTGGTCCAATTATGTCAGGACAAAGAGTATTTTTAGATTGGTCAAAATCAATGCCAGTAAATGTCGATGGAAAGGCTGCTGTTATTATTGATGCAGAACATATCAAAGCAATTATATCAGAAGAATAATTATGAAAGACTTTAACTTATCTGAAATACCTTCTGAAGCTTTGCATACAAGAGCTCTCTTAGAAGCTAATAAAATAAAAACCAATAAATCTTTTATTTTCTCAGGTAGGACATTTGAGAATCTCTTATGGAGAACTAAACAAGGTCATGCATGTGAACAATATCTTATGTTATATTGTAGTCATACAGATGATGAACGCGATTTTCAAGACGTACTTGATCCGGATAAAAATCCAACTGCAGTTAAAGCATGTAATCCTAATTGGCTAGATCAAAACTTAGAAGATTGGGCTAAAGATAAAATAGCTAATCCATGGAAACAATGGCCAGACATTTTACATGTTTGGGGTAACATTAGTAAAGTCGAAGGTATAATAAATCCAGAGTATACATACCTAGGTAAATACCTATGGAGTGAAAATAAGTGGATAAAACAGTTTACAAATACATGAAAGTATGGTATAATAGATATATTAAATTAATTATGGAGACATTATGAAAGAAAGCTTAAAAGTACTGCAAGAATGCGCAGAACTACAATCAAAAAAATCACAGGACTATCAAAGTTCAGAATCAACAGTAGTACAAGCAATGCACTATAGACGTGGCGTTGATACAATACACGATATCATTCTTGGTAAAGTCATGAGAGCAACTTCATTACTCGAATCGCAAGATGAACCAAACTTTGAAAGTATCGAAGATACATACAAAGATATGATTAACTATTGTTCATTTGCAGTTGCTTATGCACGTGGCAAAATGGAAGGCCAAGATTCAAATAGAGATATGTTCAATAACAGGATTCAAAATGCAGACGACTAAAGATATCGCAGAGATATTTGTTAATGCTCTTGAAAGCAAACAGTTTACTAAAGATAAAACTGGCTGTAGAACAATTGAAATACTCGGCGCATCTTTTCTTGCTGATAAGCCGTCAATATTTGGCGACGTAAATCAAACATACGTTGATGCAGAAATCGAATGGTATGAATCTCGTTCTACTAATGTTAACAAACTTGCAGAATGTTATGGTACTAAGAAAGCTCCAGTTGCTTGGTTATATTCAGCTAATGATTATGGCGAAATCAATTCTAATTATGGTAAGCTTATTTTTGATAAGAAATACTTTAAACAATATAAAAGAGTTCTTCAAGAATTATCTGAAGTAAACCCTGATTCTCGTAGAGCTTCTATGATTTATCAAAGACCAAGTATTTGGCATGAGTTCAACGAAGATGGTAAGAATGATTTTATCTGTACAAATGCAGTAACATATTATATTCGTGATAATAAACTACATTGCGTAGTTCAAATGCGTAGCAATGATGTTGTGTTTGGTTATAAGAATGACTTTGCTTGGCAGCATTATGTTCTTAACAAACTAAGAAATGACTTGTACTATGATGGATATAAACTCGATGAAGGTGATATCTATTGGCAAGTACAAAACTTACATGTATACGAGAGACATTTTGACCTTATCAAATAAATGGGATATAAGATATCTCGATCTTGCAAAAGAAATTGCGTCATGGTCTAAAGACCCTAGCAAACAAATTGGTGCTGTCGCAATCGGTGAAAAAGGTCAAGTGCTTGCTCAAGGATATAATGGATTCCCAAGAGGTATCGACGATTCAGAAGAAAAATACTTAGATAGAGAAACTAAGTATAAGTACGTAGTTCATGCAGAAATGAATTGCATATATAATGCAACGTATAATGGAGTTTCACTACAAGGAGCAACTCTATATATTTATGGACTACCAACATGTAGTGAATGTGCAAAAGGACTAATTCAAGTAGGTGTCAAAAGAGTTGTATATCAAGCAGACGATATACCAAACATTTGGGCAGAAAGTAATGAAAGAACTATTGATATGTTCAGTGAAGCGGATATAAGTTATGAACGAATACAGTAAAGAAGAACTAGAAAATTCAAAGCGTATATTTAAGAGTGCAACTCCTAAGTATACAATTGATTGGTACATTAAATGGATAGCATCAGCTATTCTTTTGTGTGCTATGGCAAGCAGGTCTAATCCTGAACTTGCTATCTATGACCAAACATTTTCCTTAGTTGGAACATTAGGTTGGTTAATAGTAGCTCTCATCTGGAAAGATAGAGCATTGATAATTTTAAACACGGCAGCAGTCATTATCCTCGGAAGTGGTCTGATAAGTGTTATAACTAATAGTATATAGTGAGCTACTCTGGTAAGCCAGTCAAATTTCTCACTCAAATAAACTGATATAAGGAGAAAAATATGTCATCAAAAATAAAAGCCGGTATCATAGGTGTCGGTTCATGCGCGAAATCTCTCGTAGAGGGAATTCAATATTATAACGAAAATCCAGAAGACAAAATCGGTCTTATGTATGAAGATATCGGAGGATATTCAGTACACGACATCGAGTTTGTAGTTGGATTTGATATCGACAAAAGGAAAGTAAACAAGAAATTGGCAAAGGCTTTAAGAGCTCAGCCAAATTGTGCTATGGACCATGTTGATAAAATCAGTGTTGATAGTAATACATCATGTGTAACTAAAGATGCAATGGTTTATTCTGCTCCAGAAATGGATGGGATAGCGCCACATATGCATGACTATCCAGATGAAGTAACATTTGTAAATGGTGCTGTACCAGCTGAATCGTTCGAAAGAACAGTTGAGTTACTACAATATCATGGTGTAGATGTACTCATTAATTATTTACCAGTAGGTTCAGAAGAAGCTTCAAGGTATTGGATTGATGTTGCACTTGCTGCAGGTATTCACTTTGTCAACTGTATTCCTACGTTAATTTCAACAGAAGACGCAACTGAAACTGAGCAAAGATTTATCGATGCTGGGTTATCATTCATCGGTTCTGATATGAGATCAGCTTGGGGAGCATCAAGAATGTCTGAAGTTCTACAAGGAGCTATGTTAGATTCTGGCTTAATGATTACTCAACATATTCAAATGAATATGGCAGCTGGTTCTACTCAAGGACAAGAACATATAAGAACAGGAAGGACAGCAAATACTGACTTCTTAAATATGGCAAAACAGTATAGATTAAAGAACAAACATATCTCAAAAGAGAATGTATTAAAAGGTCAAAACATTGTAAGAGATGAATCTACTTCAGGTATGACTCTCTTTGCAGGTCCTTCTTTAACTGTACAACAAAAACCAGGTGGAGATTATATTTCATCTGATAACAAAATAGCTAACTTCGATATGGTAGCTTATGGATTTGCAGGAGCAAGATACGAATTGTCAGCCAGGCTTTCAGTTCAAGATTCGCCTAACTCAGGTGGAGTAGTTGTTTCAGCAATTAGATTCTGTAAGGTTGCTTCAGAGATGGGTATTGTTGGTTACTTAAGAGGACCATCTGCGTGGACTCAAAAGACACCTCCAGTTCAACTTAAAACTGAAGATGCTAAATTTGAATGTGACGCTTTAGCGAGGAGAGTCGTAACTGAAATGACAAGACCTCAGCTTAAAGAAAATAGACCTAAATCAAAAGATTTGCTTTTTACGTTTCAAGATTCGGTAAACGATTATGAAAGTAAATAGTTTCGATATTGACGGTGTAATCTATTTCGGCGATAATGCCACTGGCGTAAGACCTTGTACTGGTGATGTAATCATTACAGGGCGGCCATTTCATGATAGAGAAGCTACTATTAAAATGTTAGAATCAAGAGGCATATATAATACAGTGTATATGAATCCACTTGAAAGAGTACAACCAAACATTAAAGTAACTAATGGAATAAAGAACAATCCACTCTATGGCAGAAAAGCTTCAGGCATATTTAAAGGTCAAATGATTAACATGTTAAAAGACCTAGGTGTAGAAATACAAATGCATTTTGAAGATGACCCTATACAAATCAAAGAGATTCAGAAGAGATGTCCTGATGTTTCTATTGTTCACTTAAAAAGAGATAACGAGGAACGTGTCAAGTACTAATTATAACTACGACTGGTGGAAATACGATAAAGAACTCATGAAAGAGTTCAATTGGTTTCTATATAAAGTTAATCAAAGATCAGGTATACAACTTGGTTATATTGATGAAGAATATAAGAACATAAATCGTCATGGTAAAATCGACTATGGTCTTGGAGAAGACGTAGAATATTTTCATCCAACAATAACACTTGATGATCGTATGAGATTTATAGGTCAAGAAATTGCAAGCTTAGATACTTCAATTATGAATATCGTTGGCAATACCTTTATATCTCATTTCTATGGTGGACGAGGAGTTCATTTTCTAGCATCAGGTGAAGATAATGTCTTTGTAGATTTTGATCGTATAGCCGATGGAGATAATGAGTATATCAATTTTGTTCGTAATAATTTAGATAAAGCAATTCAGAGTAAGCAACCTATATGGGGAACAACTGAATTGCATACATCTATTCAAACAGCTGGTAGAAACTATTGTAGAGAAAAGTATAACGATCCAGATAGAAAGTTTCATGCTGTTGATGTATGTGAATGGGTATCTTCTTTTAGAGATACTGGATTCTTAGATCGAATGCAAAAATGTAATCATATGTCAGAAATATATGATTTACTTAGAGAACAACCTGGCATTGGACATTACTACGGATTTCATGGAGCTGCTTCTTCATCTGTATTACCACAAATGAAGTACCATCATGACCAAAGATTTGTGGCACCAGGACCAGGAGCTGTCTATACTATTCAGCTTATGTGGCCAGATGCTCCAAAGAAACTATATGATGAAGCTATTTATTTTATGAGAGAGAATTCAGAAGAGATTGGACTGACTACTGACGTAGATTTTCATCCTAATGCATTCAATATAAATAAAACAGATGGTACAAAACTTTTTCAATATGAACAAGATTCTCTTAAATACTACGGAACTGAAGTATTGTCATGTCAGTTCGGTGTTTATCTACAGATAAGAGAAGATGAAAAAGCATGTGCGCGTAGACGAGTAGCTCGAGTACAGAAGACAAATAATCTTACTGAATTTTTTGAATAATCGTTTACATTTGACTTAAACTATGGTATAATATAACAATGAAGAATATAATTAACTGTCCATTTATTCCGATAGCAAAGAGAGCTGCTTCTCATAGAGGAGCTCAAGGTGTTATGTATGGAGACCAGATTCGTGAAGCACACGGACATTGTGATGTCAATTACGGAGGTGTAATAGCTGACCACAACTCATACGACGCTCTTTGGGTATATCATGGCAATGATTATTCAGGTGGATTAAATATGTTTGGAGGAGTATATGGATTTCCTTACGTACAAAATACAGTTAATTTTTCTGAGTTCAAAGGTAAAGTCTATTCTATTGGGATGGACTTTCCACCTTACCATCAAATGATAAAAACAAAGTTAGAATCAGCCAAAAGAGAAGTACAACCAGAATGGGCTAAAGTTAACTTACAAAATTTAGAACGAATGTTTAATACTGCTGAAACAGTTCAACACATTCATCCAACTCGTAAAGTAGTAATAGGTGATAGTCATTCTATTTGCATGTATAGACCAGGTTGGACAGTAAACAGTGTTCCATTTAAAACATTGAATGGCGCGCTTAAAGAAGGATTCGATTCTTTTATTCCACATGAATACGATGAGCTTGAATGTTACTTTGGTAATATAGATATAAGACATCATATTATAAGGTTAAATGAAAAGGTAGAAGACCTAGCTGATAGATATATGGAAGAAGCAAGAAAATACAAAGCTACAATATATGAGTTACTACCAATAGAAAACGAATCAAGAAAGATACCACAATCAGGTTACTATAAGAAAGAACCTTTTCATGGTTCATGGCAAGAAAGAACAGACGCAAGAAATCAATTTAATGACTATATTGAAAAAGAATATGGTATCAAAAGATGGACAACGCATCTATATAATCAAGAAGGAGAACTTGATTTTAAATACATGGAAAAACCACAATCAATACATTTATCACGAGAGTTTTATCCATATTGGAATGGATTAGAAACCAATAGTTTACAGGAGTTTTTTGGATGAGTTACGCAAGTATAGTACCACTTATAGGTGGAGAAACAATAGCAATGGAGAATGTCTTTAAAGAGAAGCCAAAGTATTTTCTTACTTTTGATGGCTTTCAAGACAATGAATCTCACTTAAACAATTATTATAAACATGAGGTCCCGTATTTGAATCTCTCAGAGGGAGCGAGTTACACAGAAAAAGTTGATGTGATTAATACAGTGTGCCCATGTGCGGGGCTTAGTTCCCTAAGTCCCTCTGCATCAAGCACTAATCCAATGAACGAATGGATGTATAAATCAGCTGAATATGTACTTGGTGAAGTACAACCGAAAGTATTTTGGGGAGAGAATGCTCCAAGGCTTGCAAGTAAGATGGGAGAACCAGTAGTAAAGAGATTAAGAAAGATAGCTGAGACAAATGGGTATACAATGAGTATCTTTAAAACAAAATCTATATTACATGGATTAAGTCAAGTAAGAGATCGTACGTTTTACTTCTTTTGGAAAGGAGATCAAGTACCATTATTTGAATACATACATGAACAGCCAACAACAATTGCTGATGATATAAGATCAGTTAAAAGATGTGATGATGACCCAATGAGTCAGATACTTTGTAATGACGCTATCCCATCAGAGAATCCATACTATAAATACGTGTTAGAAGTATTAGAAGGTGGAATCACACATAAAGAGTTTCAAGATAAAATTGAAAAAACTACTAATCCTATGGATTATATAGAAGAAAGAACAACTTATAAAGAAGTTGCAAAATGGATGAGAGAACATGGATATGATAATGTCGCAAAGAAATGCGATAGACAATACCATAAGCTCAAGTCAGGCGGTAACATAATGAGAAAAACTACTGAGATTCCTAAAGATAAAATAGGAGCCTTTGTAGGTCATATGCCAACATGCTTAACACATCCAGACGAAGACCGATATTTAACAGTAAGAGAAGCTTTATCGCTTATGAAGTTACCATTTAACTTTATACTATTAAATCCTAAAAGGTCGTTGAACCACATATGTCAAAATGTACCAGTGACTACAGCCGAGCATCCTGCTCGAATGGTTCAAAAATATTTAAACAATCAGCTTGAGATGGTAGACACAAAGTTCTTGGTTCAGGATAATAAAAAAAGAACCTATAATTTTGAAAAAAACAGTTTACAACTCACTGATTTTATGGTATAATAGTATATAAGAAAATAAAACAAAGGAGTGATATATGCCCAGTATTGATTTAAGGCCAAGGCCAAATCGAAATCCACGAGATAAAAGACCTGTCAAGGAAATGCCGTTTGACATTGGTCTTAGAAAATTTAAGAAAGCCTGTGAAAAGGCTGGCATCGTACAGGAAGTACGTAAAAGAGAGTTCTATGAGAAACCTACAGCTAAGAAGAAAAGACTTAAAGCTGAAGCTGTTTCTAGAAGCAGAAAACTACAAAGAATCAACGATTCGTATAACAGGCCAAACAAAGCCAGGAGAAGAAAATAATGTCTATAATGGATAAATTAAAAAAGAATAGCAAAATCAAAGATAGCGCTATCCTAAAGGAGTCAGTATTATTCAGTAATAAGGACATCATACCAACCTCAGTACCAATGGTCAATGTAGCTTTAAGTGGCGACATTGATGGTGGTCTTACATCAGGATTAACAGTACTTGCTGGTCCATCAAAGCATTTCAAAACATCATTTGCTTTATTGATGGGTGCAGCATATCTTGAACAGTATGAAGATGCTGTTATGTTATTCTATGATTCAGAGTTTGGTTCACCTCAACAGTATTTCGAATCATTTGGTATCGATACTGATAGAGTATTACATACACCAATCACAGACGTCGAACAACTTAAGTTTGATTTAGTTGGTCAATTGGAGAATATCGAAAGAGACGATAAAGTCGTTATCGTTATTGATTCAATTGGTAACCTAGCATCCAAGAAAGAATTGGAAGATGCTATCAACGAGAAATCAGTTGCTGATATGTCAAGAGCTAAAGCATTGAAGGGATTGTTCAGAATGGTCACTCCTTATCTTACTATGAAGAACATCCCTTTGCTTGCTGTGAATCATACTTATCAAGAGATGGGATTGTTTCCAAAACAAGTTGTTGGTGGTGGAACAGGTATCTACTACTCAGCTGATAACATCTGGATTCTAGGTAGAAAGCAAGACAAAAAAGGAACTGAAATCAAAGGGTATCACTTTGTTATTAACGTTGAGAAATCAAGGTTTGTAAAAGAAAAGTCTAAGATACCTGTAAGTGTTACATGGGAAGGTGGTATTGAAACCTACTCAGGTCTACTTGAAGTTGCACTTGCTGGTGGCTATGTTACTAAACCAAATGTTGGTTGGTATGCAAAAGTCGATATGAACACAGGAGAAATCGAAGATACTAAAGTAAGAGAAAAAGATACATTACAGAAAAAGTTCTGGACGCCTATCTTTGAAAATACTAACTTTAAAGAATTCGTAAAAACATACTACTCAATTGGCCATAAGCCGTTACTTGATATTGACCTTGACCTTGAAGTGGAGTAATAATGTACAACGTATCAGCTAATGACTATTCAATAGTCGAAAATAATGAGAGCGCCTTCCAAGGCGTTCTTCTTAAGACTGGAACTTGGAAAGATGTAATAGTTGTCTATGGACAAGTTGGTATCAAAGAAGATGAATCTCTTGATATGGCAACACTTAGCTTTAATTACACAATCCAAGATCCAGCAGAATTTAGTATAGAAGAACTTGATAATAACGAATCATTTAAAAATTATCTTGGTTCTATACTCCAATATATAATATCAGATTCTTTACAATACGCTGAAGAATCTAAACAAAAAATCATAGGAAAAGAAAATGACGAATCAACTACCGACACACATACTCAATCATCTTCTCAATAATGAAGAGTTTTGTAGACGTGTAGTACCTTATCTCAAGAATGAGTATTTTGAAGGTACACATAAAACGGTATTCGATCTTATTGTTTCTTTTGTAAGCAAACACAATAAACTACCAACATCAAAAATACTTGAGCTTGAACTTAAAAAGATTAATGCTCCTGAAGATGTGCTCAATAATGCATCAAGGTTGGTAAGTGAAATAGCTGAAAAGTCCGATGTAGATACTGATTATCTTTTAGATGAATCAGAAAAATGGTGTAAAGAGAGAGCTGTCTATAATGCTATCATGGATTCAATACAAATCATAGATGGTAAAGACAACGAACGAAGTGAAGGTGCTATACCTGAAATACTTTCTGAAGCTCTCGGTGTTTCATTTGATGAAGCAATTGGCCATGATTACATTGACAACTCAGAGGAAAGGTTTGAATTCTATAATAGAAAAGAAGATAGAATACCATTTGACCTTGATTACTTTAATAAGATTACGAAGGGAGGCTTGCCCAATAAGACCTTGAACATTGCGCTTGCAGGTACGGGCGTGGGCAAGTCTCTATTCATGTGCCATTGCGCAGCAGGTGTTCTTAATCAAGGTAAGAATGTTTTGTATATAACAATGGAAATGGCAGAGGAACGTATTGCAGAACGTGTCGATGCCAACTTAATGAATTTGCCGATTGAATCACTTGGGTCATTACCTAAAAATGTATTCGATGATAAGATTGGTAAGATAGCGAAAGCTGCTACGGGTAAACTTATAGTTAAAGAATATCCTACTGGCTCAGCTCACACTGGTCATTTCAGAGCTTTACTTAATGAGCTTCGTCTCAAAAAGAACTTTAGTCCTGATATGATCTATATTGACTATTTAAATATTTGTGCATCAAGTCGTATGAAAGGCATGGGCGGAAGTATAAATAGTTATACCTATATAAAAGCAATCGCGGAAGAACTTCGTGGTCTTGCTGTGGAATTCAATGTACCGATAGTTTCGGCAACTCAGACCACGAGGTCTGGATTCAGTAATACTGATGTTGGACTTGAAGATACATCTGAATCTTTTGGTTTACCTGCAACGGCAGATTTGATGTTTGCTCTTATATCAACAGAGGAACTCGAAGAACTTGGCCAAATAATGGTAAAGCAATTGAAGAATCGTTATAACGATCCAACCAAATATAAGAGATTTGTAGTTGGCGTAGATCGTTCCCGCATGAAACTATATGATGTAGAGGAGTCGGCTCAATCAGATATTATGTCTGACATGATACCAGATAAGCCGATAAACAAGTTTGGTGAACGCGAAAGTAATGACTCGTTTGCCGACTTTAAAATATAAAGGAGAAATATATGAATATGTTAAATACAGCAAAAGCATGGTTAATGTCAAGATGGTCAGAAAGAACATCTTGGGACGGTGGACTTATTGTCGGCCTATCATTATCCTACCTATTACTAGGTGGACTTGTTGACTTAGTAGCTTGGGTAGCCCTAGCTTACGGTGTTTACACTTTTATTGCAAAAGAAGTATAATAACCTTTTATTATGACAATTCGTGGGGGAGTTTCATACTCCCCTTTTTTTCGTATCAACACTTTCTCACAATTATTTTCAAAAAAAGTGAAAATAAACGTTTACAACTGCGCCAAACTATGGTATAATATAACTATATTCAGATAAGGAGCTAATATGACAAAACAAGAAAAACTAAAAAGATTCGATATCTTAGAGTCTGTAAATAAAATGTCAACCGGTTCAATTCTTAGAGAATTGGAAGGTGGCATGAAGCCAGGGATTTGTGAATCATTCGATATGAGAGTTGCATTCACTGATAGAAATAAAGTAATCGATTTATTAATTAACAAAAGACTTGAGGAGACAGTATAATGATATTATCAATGAGACATATCGCAACAGATATACCAGTGGAAGTTGAACTAGATTTAGTAGAACAAAGCTGGGCTAAGGATAAAAATCCAACAACGCTTAATTTATCATGGGACAAACTTTGTGATTCAGTTGCACGAAGAACTGGCTATGATATACAAGGTAATTTTGAAATTGAAACTATAGATGGGAGGGTATTTCACTAATGAAAAGGTCAACAAGTTACGTAATGACAGTACACGTAGGAAGTGCAGGCGATATGCTTGAACTCCAAAGACTCA
>Ga0181377_1000332_pt1 | contig 18172 bp, 23 predicted proteins | sample LowvirmetaG_9_FD_130160 | JGI IMG/M metagenome (GOLD analysis project Ga0181377, IMG submission 130160) | Marine viral communities from the Subarctic Pacific Ocean - Lowphox_13 viral metaG | ecosystem: Environmental > Aquatic > Marine > Oceanic | place: Subarctic Pacific Ocean | collected...
ATGGGATAGTAGACCATATGGATGACGGTATCGTTGTTGAAATGGACGAGCAAGGACAACAATATCTAACAGAATTACTTCCATTAATACCAGCAGGAATATGGGCGGCAGGTGCTGCTTGGACTGCTTACGATACATGGAAGTCAGGTAAAGAATACAAAGATGGTAAAATTAGCAAAGAGCAATTAGCCGCTAGAGTCGGAACTGACGTAGCATTAACTATTGTTGGCGGAGCAGTTGCCAAGGGTGCTATTAAAGGTGCAAAGTTTGCATGGAAAGCTGGTAAAAAAGTATTTGCTAAAGGTGCAGACGATGCAGTTGACGCTGGAACAGATGCCGCTAAATCATTAGCTAAAAAAGCTGACGCTCCTAAAGTAGATATAGCTCCTAAAGTTAAAGCAGATGCTCCTGTACAAGTTAAACCAGAACTAAAAGTTGTAGATACTCCAAAAGTAAAAAATCCACAAATAGCTGATTTAGCACCAAAAAAGACAAAAACAACATTTAAGTCTAAACCTAAACTAGCAGTAGACAAAGGTAAAGTAGTAAAACCAAAAGATCCTTCAGCAGTTAAGGCACCAGTTATTGGTAAAATTGACGGACCGGCAAATATGCCTTCTATGCCTAAAGTACCAACAGCTCCAAAAATTGTTAAACCTAAAGCTACTAAACCAAAGGTTGATAAGACACCACTTGTTAAACAACCTACAGTTAAAAATCCAGGACCAGGAAAAACACCTGCTCCAATTGCAAAAGTTAATCCACCTAAAGCTAAAACACCACCTGTTGTTAAGCCACCTAAGGCTAAAACACCACCTGTTAAAACACCACCTGTTAAAACACCTAAGCCTAAGGCTAAAAAAGGTAAAGGTAAATTTAAATTCAGAGGACTAGGCGGCGGAGCCGATAGTGCTAGATTTACAACAAACTTTAAAGATTTATTCAATAGTTATGTACCAGGCGGATTAGAAGAACTTACTGAAGCGGAATATCAAGGACGTACTGTAAAACTTAACAAACCTATGCAAGGTGATGTTAAGAAATCTAAAGTATATGTTAAGGACCCAAAAACAGGAAACGTTAAGAAAGTTAACTTTGGTCACGGCGGTACAAGTGCTAAAGGCAAGACTATGAAAATTAAGAAGTCAAATCCAGAGCGTAGAAAATCATTCCGTGCTAGACATAACTGTGATAATCCAGGCCCTAAAACAAAAGCACGTTATTGGTCGTGCAGAGCTTGGTAATATGACCAATGAAAATATTTGAAGTTACAGACATCAAAGAAGCACAAGCTGAAGTATACATCGACATGGATGGAGTATTAGCAGACTTTTTTAATGACTGGTCAAAACTTATGGGTGTTAGTAATTGGAAACAAATACAAGATGTAAAACCAGCACTTGAAAAGATTAGACAAACAAAAGATTTTTGGATTAACTTGCCAATGTTACCAGATGCAAAAGCATTAATAAATCTTATTAAAGACAAATATGGTTCATATAGTATTTGCTCAAGTCCATTGGCAAACGATCCCAATTCAGAACCACAAAAACGTGAATGGGTTGCTAAGAATTTAAGTTTCTTTCCACCAAAGAACATTCATATCACACATAATAAACCACAGTTTGCTAAAGGTAGAAATGGAATACCTAATATATTGATTGATGATTTTGGTCAACAAATAAAGAAATGGAATGCCGCAGGCGGACAAGGAATCAAATACAATAGTATCAGTGATGTACAAAGGGCACTTAGTAATGAAAATTAATGAAGTAACTGAAGTAAACCCTAGCATAATTTCAACTGATGTTAAAGAGTTAGGCAAAATATTTGCAAGACACAATTTTGAAATAAGAGTAGTTGGAGGCGCAGTTAGGGATGTTGCACTTGGTAAATCACCAAAAGATATTGACTTAGCTACTGATGCTACTCCAGAAGAAATGCAAAAGATGTTTGACAGAGCAATGATCAAACACATACCAACTGGTATAGAGCATGGAACTATAACGGCCGTTCTAAATAATGAACCATACGAAATAACAACATTGAGATCAGATGCAGAAACTGATGGCAGACATGCTAAAGTAGAATTTGTACGCAGTTGGGAAGAAGATGCTAAACGCAGAGACTTAACATACAATGCTATGAGTATGGACTTAGACGGTGAAATACATGATTACTTTGGTGGCATGGACGACTTACAAGATAAAGTAAGTAAGTTTGTTGGAAATCCAATAGATAGAATTCAAGAAGATTATTTACGCATATTACGTTACTTCCGTTTTCAAGGAAGATTATCAACTCCTACTTGGGATAAAGAAACACTAGAAGCTATTAGTTCTAATGTAAAAGGACTAGCACAGATAAGTGCAGAAAGAGTTTGGTCAGAAATGGGTAAAATACTTTCAGGGCAAAACGTTGCAAACATATTAGCAACAATAAAAGATACAGGTGTAGCACAAGTAATAGGACTTAATGTAGATAATTTAAACACAGTAAAAGATAACAGTGATCCAATTATAGTATTAGCAAAATTAAATAATAGTGTAGACATTGCCAAACGTTGGAAAATGAAAAACACAGAAGCTGATTTATTAAACTTTTTATCTCAAAATAAAGATAATAGACTTGATAAAAAGAAAGTAGAAGATATGATTGCTGACGGTATAGCTAAAGAACATATATCAGCACTAGCAGAATTACAAGATCAAAAGAAAATGGCAAACCATGCTATGGTTACATCAGTGCCAGAATTTCCTGTAAATGGTGCTGACTTAATTGCTAAAGGTGTACCTCAAGGACCAGAGATTGGTAAAACATTAAATACACTAAAGCAACAATGGAAGCAAAGTAATTTCAAAGCAACTAAACAAGATTTATTAGGAGAAAACTTTGCAGATGGTAAGAAAAAAGGCAAAAGCAGACCAGGGCGTGTAAAACGTTCAGGTGCAAGTTGTAACGGTAGCGTAACAGAATTACGAGCTAAGGCTAAAAAAGCAAGCGGTGAAAAAGCAAAAATGTATCATTGGTGCGCCAACATGAAGGCAGGTAAAAAGAAATGAAGATAACTGAAATTACAAAATTAAATATATTTAATGTTAATAAATTATTTGAATTGAGAGAACCAACAGGTAATTCATCTAATCGTAAAAAGGGAGAATTACCCGGCGACGATAAGGAAGCAATTTTTATTGGTCCAGAAGCTAAAACATATAATGATGCTCAAGAAGTACGTGCAAGAAGAATGGAAAAAGAAGGTTATACTAGAAATGAAATTTGGTGGGAAACAGGAACGTTTAGAACAGTGAACGGAGATTGGCGACAAGAAATATCTGATAGAAATCTTAGAATAAAAGATACATCAAAACTTAAACAAGACAAGACCTATAAATTTAGTGACATAATTGATCACGAAGCACTTTATAAAGCATATCCATTTTTAAAAGATTACAAAATACAAATATCTGATAAAATTGACGTTCAGGGTAATTGGAATCCAACTACAAAAATGGTAAAAATACATCCAGATTATTTAAATAGATTTGTAGCAGTACATGAATTACAACATGCAGCACAACAAGTAGAAAAACCAGAAGATGTAAAATATAAAGGTACTAAAGAATTTATTACAAAAACTGTTCCAGGCATTTTAACTGACTATGATTCATACCTAGCATATCATAAAGAAATGGATGCTAGAACAGCTGAAAAGAGAATGGACTACGAGGACTGGAAATTAAAATTAAATGTTCCTACAGAAATTGATTCAAAGTATATGACTATACAAGATAGACCAAAGACAGGACCACAATATGACTCAGAGGTTACAACAACAGGTTCTCCACATCAAAAATATAATCCTTTAAAAACAGTTCTTAATCCATTCCATTGGTCCGTTGGAGGAGATGATTGGAAAAACGATCCAATGCAAAAAGATATCAATAAAAATATTAGAGGCAACGTTCCAAAAAATATGAAAGTAGGTGATATGGCTCCAGGAAAAGACTTTAAGCCTTTACCTCCACATACACATCCACATCAACAACAAGGCGGTGCAACACCTACTAATATACCAAAGCCAAAGCCACGTCCAAAAAACTTAGGAAAAAATCAAAATACAACAACGACAGTGCCAAAACCACGTCCAGCAAATTTAGGAAATCAAGTAAAATGAAAATAGATGAAATTTATAAATTAAAACGTTTAGCAGGAATACTTGATCGTGAAGGTAATAAAGTCGATAGTGATCATGAAAGTAATATAAGTATTACAGGTTCTGATAAAGGACGCATACAACGTGAAAAGAAAATAAAGCCTGGAACAGATGAATGGTTTAAGTTGTGGTTTTCAAGACCTCACTTAACAGGCGAAAAATCAATAGGAAAATAACAATGGAATTAGAAACAATAATTTTGTTTGCATTAATGTGTAAACATGCAGTAGCAGATCTAGCGGTACAATCATTTAGAGTACCATCAAAAAAGCACTTATATTTTAACAAAGGATTACATTTACACTCGTTAGATCATAGTGTATTAACTTTTATAACATTATTGTTCTTTATTAATCCATTATCAGCAGTATTATTTGCTATTTTAGATTATATATGTCATTGGCATATTGACTTTACTAAGTCAAATATACTAAAGAAATTTAATATATCACGCCAAGGGCCAGCATTTTGGAGATTACAAACGTTTGATCAGATATTCCACTATGCTACATATGCTCTAATAGTGTTTTTAATGTAAGGAATGCATTTTGCATAAATAGTTGTATGAGAATTTATGAAGTAGATAGAAAATTATCGCAAACAGAACTGGACCAATTAGAGATTTTCGCAGATAGATTATTTGCGAAGGTAGGAATTGATGTAGAATTTACCCGACATTTTTTAGATAGAGTTAATGATGAGCGTAATGTAAAACAAATTACAGCAAGTGAGCTAACACGTTTATTTAAACAAGAACATAAACGTTGGGGAAAACAAATTGCACAGTTAGGTCCAGATTCTGAAGCGGTTCTCAAAGACTTAGCAACAGATGTTAATATTCCTTTTGCTTTGCGTTGGGATAATGCTAACAATGAATTAGATCTTATTGCAAAAACAGTTATGCGTAAGAACAATTTTAAAACGTCTAACAAAGAATTTCAAGTAAACTCATTTAATTTTCATAGCGATAGTAAACAAAGTAAAATGATCATGGAATCAATTGAGGCTCTTATGGAAGGGATGCCAGCAGTTGATTTATTTAACAACATGAATCCTGCAGACTTTCAACAAAAATACGGAGTATCAAAATCATCAGCTGGTCAATCAGTTGGTAAGGTTACACAGTTATTCCCAGACAAATTTAAAAATAATCCCAGAATTAGAGTAAGTATCAGTAACTATTTTATAAAAAATCCAGCAATGATGAAACAATTGATTGCGGCAAACGATAATGTTAAACCTCCAAAGATGAGTTGGAAAAATTTAAGTAAGTTGGGATTAAAAGCACTTCCTAGAATATTTGGTGGCGTAATTTTAAACATAATTACACCTTCACAATTAGGTGACGGTACTTTAAAAGACGAGCAATTAATACAATGGAAGATACAACAAGATTATATTAAATCAGATCCAGATCAAGCTATGCAAGATATTATAGATTGGTATAAAACAACAAAGAAATATCTCAATAATCCTGAAGGATATAAAGATGACTTTGATTATCAAACTGCTCAAGGATATAAAAACGAAGCAATTGTTAAATCTCTTGAAGGAGTAATTGATCCTGGTCTTAAAAAAGCAGCTGAAGATTTAGCTGAAAAAATGCGTAAAGCAAAAAATCAACAAGATATTGCAGATTTAATTGGTAAGGTTGATCCAGCATTACAAAAAGCTGCAAATGAAGTAGCACCAGAAGTAATGACAACATCACCAGAACAATTGTTATCTCCTGAATCACCAGAAGATTTAGGAATGTTTCCTGTACCAGCAAATGATTCACCAGTAGTAGATGGATTGCCACAGAAAGTACCAGAGCCGGGTGAGCCTGAAATATTACCTGCTAATGATCCATTACCGCCGAAGCCTAAAATTGTTCCTATAACACCAACGCAACCAAAGACTCCAAAGATTGAACCAGATGAGCCTCCGGTAGAAGTTCCTATTACTAGACCTAAAGTTATTCCATTCCCGCCTAGTTTTCCAGATGCGCCGGAACAAGAACCATTACCAACAGGACCAGAAACAGAACCAGTTGAACCAGCAAAAGAGCCAGGGCCAGAAATAGAACCCGAAGCTCCAACACAACCAGAAATACCTACAGATCCAGAAAACCCAGAAGTACCTGAGCCAACTACAGATCCAGAAATAGAACCCGAGCCACCAGTTAAGCCTGAAGAGCCAGCTGACCCAGATCCTTTACCAAGTGAGCCATCAACTGATCCAGCACCGGGTGAGAAACCAAAAGTAATACCAAACGCTCCAACACAACCAGAGCCAGGTCCAGAGCCAGAGAATCCAGAAGTACCTGAGCCAACTACGGATCCAGAAATAGATCCTGAGGCTCCAGCTAAACCACAAGAGCCGGCAGAGCCAGATCCTTTACCAAGTGAGCCATCAACTGATCCTGCTCCAGGTGAGAAACCTGACGTAAAGCCTGCACCAGAACAACCAACAGCACCAGACATAGATCCAGAAAATCCTGAAGCTCCGGAACCAACTACAGATCCAGAAATAGATCCTGAAGCTCCTGCTAAACCAGAACAACCAGCTGATCCAGATCCTTTACCAAGTGAGCCATCAACTGATCCTGCTCCAGGCAATGCACCAGAAATAGATCCTGTATCTCCAACACAACCAGAATTAACACCTGAGCCTGATAGCCCAGTTGCACCAGAGCCAACTACAGATCCAGGTATAGATACAAGTCCTCTACCACAGCTAGACCCAGCACCTAGTGAAGTACCTAGTATAGTACCAGAGCCAGTACCTACTCCAGTACCTACTCCAGGACCAGTTCTTGCTCCAAAACCAAATGTTAAAACTAGACCACCAGGAAGAACACCAACTAAACCAAGACGTGCTTGGGATTTTGGCGTAAGCGACAAATATAAAACAAACTTATATAAATGGACACAAAAATATGGTACATTTGAAAATACAAATTTAATTAACAAGTACTTTACACTTAACGAAGGCGGAGCAATGCCGGGTGTTGGTGCTATACACATTGACGAAATAAAGCCTACGTTAGAAATGTTAGAAAAATCATTAGGCATAGATTTAAATAACTTTACATTAGGTAGTGTAGGTAAAAGACAATTTAGTGGTGACATTGATGTTGCATTAAATTTACCTCCAGAAGAACTACCAGCATTTGTTGAAAAACTTAAAAAGAATCCATTAATTAAAGATATAGCAAAATCAAGTGTTATAATGACAAAAGTTGAAATACAAAACTTTAATAAAGAACAAACAGATGGAAGACCACGTACAGGATTTGTACAAGTGGATTTCATGCCAGGCGATCCAGGTTGGATGAAAACTTACTATCATTCTCCTAGCGAAGATGAATCAAAGTATAAAGGAGTATTCCGTAACATTATGATAGCTTCAATGGCAGCAGTACTTGATAGACAACAAAGTGATGCTAAACTAGAAGACGGTCGTGCTATGGAAGAACTACGTTATATGTGGAGTCCAACAGAAGGATTATTACGTGTTAAACGTACACCAGTTGCTAACAAAGCAGGTACAGGTTATACTAAAAAGAATCAAAACGAAACAATAGATGGTCCTTGGAAACAAGCAGATGAAATTGCAAAAGTATTAAAACTAGATAGTGGAAAAGATTTAAATAGTTTTGAATCTTTACTTACAGCAATGAATAAAAACTGGACCAAAGAAGCAGCACAAACTGTTATAAAAGCATTTAAAGATAATCATGTAGTAAATGATATTGGAATGCCGGAGGAGTTGCAGTAATGAGAATTTCAGAGATAATAACAAAAACAGGTGCAGGAACAGTTAAAACAGTTCGTGGCAATGAAATATCTAGAAGCACACCAAATATTGGTGGAAATCAGACTACACAGTATGCAGACGGCAGTATTAAAACAACAAATCAAGCGGGCAGTATTACACAAACAAGAGTAGGAAGCCCAAACACAGGAAATAATAATGTTGCAAAAACAACTATACAAAAAGGCAACATGAGTACAAGTTTCAGTGGTAGTAATCCAAAAACTGCTAAAACAACAAGTTTACGGTATAACGCTGGAAACAATAAAATACACAAGGCAACAGTAACCAGATGATAATTAATGAAATAACAGAAGCATCACCTTGGACTAATATGGTTCGTAGAATTAAACCAGTTGTTAGTAGAGACAAATATAGACGTGTAGCAGAAAAATTACATAAGGTACTATTACGCAAAGAAAAAGAAAATGGCGGTGTGTTTAGACATGCACTAGGATGGTATACTATGAATATTGGAAATGCTCACAAAGATATTGATCATCACGTACTAAAGCAATTCTATTTAGATCATTTTGATGCTGTGATCACAGACTAAATACATTTGACATATACAAATAACTATTGTATAATATAGTACAAAAGAGAATTCATGACAGACAAATATTGCATTTATACAAACAATTTTACATTTGTTGATAACGACGGTTATGTAGCATTGTGTTGTAAAAACTTAAAAAATAAATTAGACCAATATCACATAAAAGATTATAAACTTAGTGAGATATGGAATAGCCCAGAGATGCACTCCGTTAGAGGAGAAATTGCCTCAGGTGGTGAACCTATGGGTTGCTTTAAATGTTATGATCCAGAACGTGAAGGCGTTCGTAGTTTTAGACAAAAAGCATTAGGCATGATTAACAAAGGCGTTCCATTTCAGGATGAAAAAATACATGCACTTGATCTAAGATTAGGTAACGTATGTAACTTAGCATGTGTTATGTGTTTTGCAGGTAACAGTAATAAAATATTACAAAATCACAAAACAATGGCAACACATTTTAATTGGAAAGAAGGCCGATTAGAAAAAGAAGCAAAAAAGTATCACAAAAGCAATTATGATTGGAGTGATGATCCGCAAGCATGGGACAACATTATTAGTAGTGTTGATAAAGATTTAAAACATGTATACCTAGCAGGTGGTGAACCTTTTTATCTTAAAAACTTTCCAACGACAGTACAACGTTTAGGAGCACTTGCACCAGAAGCACGTTTTGTTATTAACACAAACGGTACTAGACTATTAAGAGAAAAAGATCTACAAAAATTTAAAACTGTTGAAAATGTAAATTTAAGATTCAGTATTGACGGTTGGGGCAAAGCAAATGATTGGACCAGACAAGAAGATGTATGGGAAGAAAAGATTGCAGTTATGGATCAATACTATAAAGAATTTAAATTGCGTATATGGGATATTACAGCTAACAGTTTAAGTGTAAGACATATTCCACAATTAATAAAATACTTATGGGAACATTACCCAGATGCTAAAGTACAAATAAGACCAGTTATTAATAAAACTGAAGTTCTTATGGAAAACATTCCAGATAGATTCAAAGCAGAATCGTTAAAATTCTTTGAAGATAATAAACTCAAACTAGAAGGCGTTGATCATGTTATTAATGAAATGCGAAGACCCTTTAACAATGATCCAAAACGTAAGTCAACAGTAAAACAATTTGTTGAATATTATGATAGCTATGGTAAAGTAACAATGGAAAGTTTTGATCCAGAATTAGCTGAATGGATCTACGGCGATGCAGAAGAATAGTTTTTGTTCCATTCCTTGGATACACTCAGCAACTAAAACAAACGGTGCAAGCAGAGTATGTTGCTTAATGAGTAACCACGATAATGGAAACGGCGGACTTACTGGACATACTTTTAAAACTCATACAATAGAAGAAATACATAACAGCGAATTTACACGTAAGATTCGTAAACAATTCTTAGCAGGTCAAAAGCCAGCAGAGTGTGCTACATGTTGGACAAAGGAAGCCAACGGAGGTAAAAGCAGACGTACATTTACAAATAGCATGTATAAGAATATAATTGATTACGATAAAGCAGTAAAGCTAACAGCACCCGATGGCAGTACAACACAAATGCCTATATATTGGGATTTAAGGTTTGGTAACTTATGCAATTTAAAATGTGTAATGTGTGGACCACAAAGTAGTAGCATGTGGTATAAAGACTGGGCAGCAGTTCACTCCACTGATCATTTTTACGACAGCGGTACAAAAATTAACATATCGGACGTATCAAAACAAAATAGGAAAGATCGTGAATCGGATTATGATTGGTGGGAAAGTGAACACTTTTGGGAACAGTTAGATACACACAAGGAACAACTACAACATGTTTACTTAGTAGGTGGTGAACCTATGCTTATTGAGAATCATTATGTATTTCTACAAAAGCTAATAGATGCAGACGTAAGTAAAAATGTTGTACTAGAATACGATACAAACATTACAAATGTACATCAACGTGCTATTGAACAATGGAAACATTTTAAAAAGCTAATGCTTAGAGTAAGTATAGATGATTTTGGAGAACAAAATGACTATATACGTTTTCCTAGTAAATGGTATAAATTAGATGAAAACATAAAGCGTATTGAAGAACTATTACCTAATACACAAATAGAAATAAGTGTTACATGGCAAGTGCTTAATGCATTTACATTTTTAAGGTTGTTAGATCATTTTAGAAAGTATCACATTAATATAAGAATACTGTCAACTCCACGTATGCTTGATTGTAAACAGTTATCTAAGGAATCAAAATTAGATTTAATAAATATATACGAGAATTCAGAACACAGGAGTAAAATACAACATTTAATAAACTACCTTAAAATGACTATGGAATATGAAGGTAATATATACGAATGTGCTGATTTCCTTGAAAGACTAGATGTTTTGAGAAAAACAAATTGGAAAAATACATTCAAAGATTTGTTTAAATCGATAAATACTTAAAAGGATTACTATTATGAAAATAAATGAAATAGATTGTTGGGATGGTTATAAGAAAAAAGGAACCAAGCCGGGCACAGGTAAAAACAAAGGTAAGCGTGTAAACAATTGCGTTAAAGAAGATGGCGTAATAGTTCCAGGTGTTAATACTACAGTAGACGTTCAGCCAGGACAAACTGAAAAAGAAGCAGCTAAATTTGGCAATGGTAAAATAAAAGAACTAGATAGTAAAGCTCGTAAAAATAGTACACCGGGTAAATTATACAACTTAGGACTAGCAAAATAATGTTAATGACTCCAGAACAGTTTGAACATTATATTGAAAAAATCAAAGAGCACGAAAAAAATCGTACTAGTACTAATGACCGTTTGGAATACTGGGCAAGGTATTTCGGAACCTCAAAAGCGGCACTTGATACAGATGCTGGTTTTGACATGAGCCGTTTTTGAATAATGAAAACATGGACAAACTTTATCCAAAATGCGAAAATGCACAACGGCTGTATGTTACTTCAAACAGTCAAGTAAGACCTTGTTGTTGGCTAGGCGAAGCAGGTCCAATAAACAGACATCCAAACTGGAACCTAAATAACAATTCAATTGAAAACATTCTTAATAACGAATTAAAAAAATACGTAGAAAACTTAAAAAAAGATCCTAAAACATGGGCACAGAATGCATGTTGGAAACAATGTAGTAAGCCTTTTACTTCTACAAACAAACCAACAGAAAACTGGGTATATGTAAATGAATAGTGGTATGCTATTACATTTAGAAATGACTAAGCGTTGTTTACTTGAATGCCCAAAATGTCCTAGAACAATATACAAAGGCAGATATATAATTGATGATCTTAATATAGATCATGCAAAAGAATTAGTAATTAAAACTAAGCCACGTATAGTTAATATGTGTGGTAACTTAGGTGATCCAATATATCACCCTAGACTAATAGAATTTATAACATGGTTAGAAGAAGAAAACTATAGTTGGGATCTACATACAAATGGATCAGGCAAGAAACAAAGTTGGTGGCAAGAATTATATGATTGCTACGAAACTAAATACAATAAGATATGGTTCGGTGTTGATGGACTAGCCGATACTGCTCATAATTATAGAGTTGGTATAAACTGGCAACAATCATTCGATGCTATGTGTTTAGGAGTAAAACAAGGAAAAGATATTTATTGGCAATGGATACCTTTTAGCTTTAATGAACATCAAATTGATGATGCTAAAAAGTTAGCCACTGATAATGGAATTAATCTTGTATTAAGACTAAGTTCTAGATGGGATGAAAACGATCCACTAATGCCATCGCCAAAGTGGCTTCCAACAGAAGGACACAATGGCAATATAAAGGAAATGTTATGAAAATAAAAGATGTATTACAACTTCCAAATATTGAAATCGGTGATGAAATAATGGTTGGTAAATTTAAAAACCGTAAAGCAACAGTAACAGGATTTGCAACAGATGATAACAATCAACCTGTTCTAAAAACAACCAAAGGCGATCAGAAGCTATTCAAACCTAGAATAGTTAAACTAATGGATAAGTAAAATGAAAGTAAGTCTTCGTAGACTGAGTAATAAAGATGTATTTCATTTAAGGAGTATTATTGACGAAGATACTGCAGAAAAGTGCTATTTAGAATGGCCATTCACAAAAGAGGTTGCATTTTCTTTCATTTCAAACTATAATACATGGGGTATATGGATTAATAATGGAATACTTGCTGGTGCTATAGAAATAAAAGAAGATATGGAAACAGCATACTTTGTTAGTAAGAAATACAGAAATTTAGGTATTGCCACAAACGCAGTAATTCAATGCAAAGAACGTTTTGGTGATCAACAATTACATTGTGTTATTAATCCAGATAATAAAGCAAGTTTAAAGGTAGCTAATAAAGCAAACTTAAGAGTAAGTTTCTTTAGCTAAACAATATTATGTCTAATAAAAAATTTAATAAAGATAACATTAAAGATACACATGGTCCGATGAATAGTGTGTCTAAAGAAGATGCACTAGTATGGGCAAACGCTCCAGATGTAAAACATCTAAGTAAACTAGAGCCACATAAAAGACGTGAAGTAATTGCTAAAAAGAATAAAGCAGTACGAAGCAGTAAAAAAGCTGATCGGAAATTAAGCAAAAGCATAATTAGAAATATAGAGGAGTAATATGGATTATTCAAAAGTAGATAAAGACGGCAAAGAACTTAATACAGTTCCAAAAGCTAATCAAGCTAAACAAGCTGGTTATCACGAAAAGTGGTTGAAGAACCCAGAGGAATGGGAACCAACAGCAGAAGATATTAAATGTGAACTTCAGCTACAAGCATTGAGTGCAGTTGAACCTTTAAAATGGGAAATTGATTTAGGTTGGTTTAAAAAACAAATTAAAGAATATGATGATAAGTGGGTACCTTATCTTAGACGTGAAGGTGTAGTAAACAACAGAGAAGGGTTGTGCTTAGTAGGACTTGAAGGTGATGAACCTTGGGATAGTTTAAGCATGCCAGAAGCACGTAGGCGTACAGGTCGTAAACTTAGTGAATTAGACTTTAATGTTCCTACACAGTTATATAAAGATCTATCTAGTTTACATCCATTACTAGATTATTGGAAACCTTTAGGACGTACAATGATTGTTAACAGTGGAGCAGGAGGTTGGTTTCCACCACACAAAGATCAGCCTATGTTAACAAGAGATACATTTAGAGTAGTTGCATTTGTATCAAATAATGTAACACACGATGCATATGAATGGCAAATGGATGGACGTATATGGCCCATTAAAGCTGGTGGTGTATACTACATAGACACACGTAAAACGCATAGAACACATAGTTGGAAGGATAATAGCATGCATTTAGTAATGAATATTCCTAAAACATGGGAGAATGTCGTTAAGTTAATAAGTGCAACACTTAATTACTAAGCCTTTTGATATTAATTAGATAAATACTTGTATGAAAATATATGATATTATAACCGAAGATGCTGATGGAGGCGATACAATGTCTGGTAATTTTGCCAGCGTTTCGTTTCCTATGACACCAGGAACTAAGAAAAAAGATGCACGTAAGGCAGTTGATCCTAAAGGATACTTAGGCGATGGTAAAATTAAAAAGCAAAGTGTTGGTTATAATACGTCAGTAAAGGTAATTAAAAGATGAGAGAATCTCAGTTAGCAAAAGAAGAAATTTATTCTAAAAATCCTGAAGATCCTAACAACCCAGAAGTGTTAGTACAAGGATATGGTAGAATGAACCTAAAGTCTTTGGAAACAAAAGTAGAACGTATGTTCACTGAAATGGCAGAGATGGCTAAAATGGGAAATTGGGATAACGTAGAATATAATCTTAATAAAGGATTAGTTCAAGGATTTATTACAGCAATTACTAATACATATAAAGAATTAGAAACAATCAGAAAACGCGGCGGTAAGAACAGTCGTGGCATTGAAAAAAGGTAACGACTATGAGCGAACAAAAAATTGACAATACATTTACTGTAGCAATGGACCAAATTAATAAATTGGAAAAAGTGTTTACAGCAGGTGGAAGACTAGAACAAGCTATTTCAGAAGTAGGTGGCGATATATCTTGGCTTAAAGATATACAAGAATCATTAAGTAATGTGTACGAATCATTAGAAGAAGGACACTATGGTGCAGTTGCACACTTAGATATGGATGAATCATTAAGCAAGAAGAAAAAAATTACAAACAAAACTCCAGTAGGCATGGTTGCTGAAGGTGTATTAGATGCAGACGATGATGACGGGTTTATGGCTCGTAGTCAACTGTATTTCTTAGCACGTGATGCTATTAAATTACATGGTATAATCGACGATAGAGATGATTTAGAACCATGGGTACAAAGTAAAATAGCACAAGCAAGTAAAGATATTGATGCAGTGAGTCGTTACACTGAATACAATGCCATGAAAGCCGAAGTTGAACCAGAAGGTATAAAACCACATATGCATTCACATGCAGAAGTTCCTCCACACATGGAAGAAGGTTATACAATTTTACCTCCAATGGATACAGACAAATATCAAGAGCGTGATGGATTAGAAGGACCATTCCCTACAAAATCAGGAAAAGTAGTTTACTATGATCCAAAAGAAGGTTCTTATTATGATTCAGACACAGATATGTATATAACATATGATGACTTTAGAGCATTAGATATGAACGAAGGATCTATGAAAAACATGTTGCATGATAATGCAGAAGACATGGACAGAGATGATTTTGTTAGTGAATACGGAGATCAACTAGGAGGCCACGAAGCAGCTGGTGATTTTTGGGATAACGTAAACGGTGTTGAAGAAGTAGCAAAAGCATCAAGTTCAAGAAAAGAAGAACATGACGCTATGATAGTTACACCAGCAGATAAAGAACTTAACACAGTTGCATACCAAAGATATAAAGCAGGCGATCCAAGATATAAATATAAAGCTCATCCAGACGCAGAAATTACTGAAGGTATGGATTTTGACGAAAAGAGAACAGATGATTTACAAGTAGTAGCAAAAGATCTTTTCAAAAATGCATTAAGCAAAGCAAAGAAGAAGGTGAAATAATATGTTTGATAAACAGCAATACTTAGATAATGAAGATAACAATTACCACACAGAAAACGGTATTGCATTAGCAAACGAGTTTGGAACACCTGAAGAACAAAAACTAATGGCACAAATTCAAAAAGACCATTATGCTCGTGGACATATTAATCCAGATGAAATAGAAGCACGTAATGCTATTGTTAAAAAGTATTATCCAATGTTAGAAGGATTAGACGAAGGAACAAAAGGTTGTGCAGACTGTGAATGGATCAAAGACGAAACAGACGGCGACATTACTACATGTGATGATTGTGCAGCTGAAAAGCGTCAAACCAACGAAGCAGGTGGATACTATACACAGCCAGTATATGATATGATTAAAAAGCATGGTTATGAAAAAGTAATGCACGAACTATTAACAAGTTTACATGCAGATGTAATTCAAGACTTTATAAGCCGTGCAGACTTTGATGAATCAGTAAGTGAAACACTGAGTCCAAAAGAGAAAAAACTAGTTGCTAAAATGTACAACAAAGACGGCACACTCACTGATTTAGGCAAAAAAGTTATGGGCGAAGGTAACGAAGATACTAAAGATAATTTGCTTGGCGATCTTAAAAGTGGTTTAGAAGATGCAAAAGCAGGTAACAGTATGTCAGACTTTATAGCAGACGAAATAGGTGATTATATTCGATCAGGTATTGAAAATATGGGTGCAGAGGCTTGGCAAGATTCTATAGAAGGACAAGCACTTGCAGAATTAGATCCTGTAGACACACCAGAAGAACAAGCAAAGTCATTTCAAAATGCTATTAATATGTTAAAAGGCAGAGTAGAAGAACATGATGCGAAGGGTCTTAGAAAAATTCTATCTAAACTTCCATATGTTGGCGATGAAATACATGGACATGACCATATGCCAGTAAGAGCAAAAAGGTATCCAATTGTAAATCATCCTAAGAAAAGTAGGCCTACAGGACCACAAGAAGAAAGTACATCAGGTTTGCGTAGTGCAGTTAGAGAAACAGAAAAGCGTTGGAAACAAACTAGTATATCTCCAGCAGAAGCAATAGCAAAATACGGTAAAGAAAACGTAAAAGTTAAAAAAGGCGGACTACGTAATGGCGATGATATGGTACAAGTATTTGTTGAAAATAACAAATCAAGTCGTCCTGACAAACCAAGTCTTCCTCCAAAACGTATGATGCCTATGGGTATACCAGACGATAATGATGCACCACAGCCAAATCCACCGTCTGATACACCACCTAACCCAACAACACCCAAAGGCTCAGGATCAACAAGACCACAACCAAATCCAGAACCAAAACAACCAAAAGAACCAAAACAACCACAACAACCAAGCAGACAAAAATATAAAAAAACACCAAAAGCAATATATGCATCTAAGCATGCAGGAAAATTAAAAGAAAAGATTTTTAGAGCTGCGACAGAAAATGAAAAACAAATTAATGAATTAGATCTGTATGCACCAAACACAGATTACATTAGAGCTCCAAACGGTGAATACTTTAAAGTAGATTATCGTAATACTGGTACTATTACCGGTGGCGGGCATAAAAGAGCTGACTTAACAGCTTTTAAAAATGTAGTAAAAGCAGATCCTAAAGAAGTTGATGTATTAGGTTTAGATAGTAGATTAGATTATGCTGACAGAGATGGAAGCGGAGTTAAATCTAAAAAATCTAATGAGATACATGTAGGACATGAAATACAAGGTGGAAGCCCATTTAGTGACAAAGACATTAGTGTATATGATATGGATTCAGAAGACTACCATAACAATGTACCAGATGGAGCTAAAGCCGCTGTTATTAAATTCATGACTCAACAAAAAGACGAATCCGCTAAATCAGAAAGACGATTACGTATAGCTGATTGGATTCAAACTCGTAAATAATAAAAGGAAATACTATGTTAAAATGGATAAAAAACATTTTTTCTTCTGAAAAACCATTAGTACTAACTGATGAAGTTAAAGAAGTTAAAAAGAAAATCGAAACAAAACCACTAGTAGTAAAACCGTCTTTTAAGAACAAAAAAGAATTGTCAAGCATGACTAAAGCTAAACTTGAAGAAGTTGGTAGAGTATATGGCATTGAACTTGACAGAAGATTAACTAAGGATAAATTAGTTACTCAACTTTGGAAATCTATTAAGTAGACGAAAGAAATTAGTGAATGACTAAAAAACTTATCGAAACATTTCTAGAAGCAAACACACAACATCAGTTGAAGATGGCGAAACTGTAAACCAATGGAATTCACAAGAAAGATAGCTGAACACACAAATGGCTCATGCCAGAATTGTGGGCATCCGACACATTGTGGAACGCCACGTTGGGAACAGGTTAAAGACTATGCTTGTGATGGCGGCGAATTGCGTATGATTAAAATATGCGATAGTTGCAGGTGTAGTAATTGCACTGGAATAAAAAATGAGCGAACCAAAAAACTCAGATAGTTGGCAGGCATATCCTGCCTTAAGGTGGGTCTACAATAAATTAGAACTAAGTCAGAAGCTAGGTTATAATTGTGGGCCAGACACCGTTC
>Ga0181377_1000333_pt1 | contig 18169 bp, 24 predicted proteins | sample LowvirmetaG_9_FD_130160 | JGI IMG/M metagenome (GOLD analysis project Ga0181377, IMG submission 130160) | Marine viral communities from the Subarctic Pacific Ocean - Lowphox_13 viral metaG | ecosystem: Environmental > Aquatic > Marine > Oceanic | place: Subarctic Pacific Ocean | collected...
ACAATCGAATATCAAGACTGCCTAAAAGGAGCGATATCATGCTAATGTGCAAGCAAGACTTTTTTGATGTCTTTATAAGCAGGCACTGGGATAGCTTGGTGCTTGCAGAAGAAGATGGCGACATCGACGACTTGCCAGATCAAGCAAAAGAAGATGCCTGCCTGATTTGGCTTACAAAATTTAGCAGTTGGCATACAGACATATACCCTGCATCAATAAGCGACAGCGTGGCTAAGATTGCTACACAGATGTTATTTAAAGACAGGGTAGCAAGCAGAATAGTGTCTAACTTGTTTGTTGCTATGGCAGAGGACGATGAATCTGATGACCGCGACGATTTATGGTGGTCGCACGCAGGGGAAATGCATTTAGATACAATTGTAAATCTTGGTAATTTTGCAGACGCGATGCGCGAACTTATATACGAGTATCTTTATAACGATATGCAGGACGCAATAATTGAGCGTGTTAATTTCATAGTAGAAGAAGCAAAGTGGAGCGATTACGATGAAGAATGAATGGGAAAGGTTGCGCGACAGTTATCCTGCGCTTGAAAACGAATTCGATAAGGAAGAACGAACCGCCTTCGATAGATGGGTGGAAGCAATGGAGTTTGATGGTATTATACAAATAACAGGGGAACAAAATGACAAAGACAAAGAAAGCAATAAAAGAGGCAAATAAAATGGCAGATTTAGAAATTTTAAAAGCGCAAACAAAAGCCAAAATACAAGAAGTCAAAGACTGGCTCAATGTTGAGGTTTACGGATACAAGCGCAAAAAAATAGTAATGATTAGTGCGGTTTTCGCGCTCATTATTATTAGTCAATTTTAAGTAGCAAGCAGACCTCCCTGCTGATTGCCTAGCTTGGCGCACTAGGGCTACAAAACGCGCCACCTATAACATTTCTGCATTATCTGCATCGAAAAATAGCATTCGCAATATACATTCAAATATATAAAATACCGCCTTTAACCAGAGGCACAAAATGAACTACATCCTTACATTCACAATTATGATGCTTGTGATAATTGCCATTGACGACCTAAAAGGGCGACAAAATCAAACAAAACCAAAGCAAATAAAGGGATTGTTTGCACGCAATCAAAATGTTACACTTTTGAAGCATAGAAACTAAGCCAATGGCAAGGTGCAACTATGAACAAACTGCAAATCAGTTTAAGAGTGTCAGAATGCGAGGAAAATGGGTGGTTTGACCTGCTGTCAAAGCTAGACGAAATAACCCAAAGTTTGATCGATAACCCAGGGGCAGGATACCAAATAAAAACTGCCTTAATCTACTGGAAAGACGCGGTAGATTGCAGGGTCAATGGCTTGCCGCCAGAAGAAAATGAACTAATCCTACGCAACCCGGCAATGACCATACAATCAAACTTCGGAACGGAAATATAATGCTTGAGATCGTCTATAAGAAAACAGCAGACCTAATACCTTATGTAAACAACTCCAGAACACACAGCGAAGAACAAGTACAGCAAGTAGCCTCGAGCATTAAAGAGTTTGGATTTACTAATCCTATCTTGATAGATCATGATGACGGTATCATCGCAGGACATGGTAGGCTACAAGCAGCGCAAAAGTTAGGACTTGATGAGATACCTACAATAACGCTGTTTGGGTTGAGCGAAGCACAGAAAAAAGCCTATGTCATAGCAGACAACCAACTGGCATTAAACGCCGGGTGGGACTTGGATACATTAAAAAACGAAGTAGACCGACTAACAGAATTAGACTTTGACATTGACCTATTGGGATTTGATGACGATTTTTTAATTAGCCTGACAACAGACCAGATGGATGAGGGACTAACTGACGAAGATGATGTCCCGGAAGTCCCGGACGACCCGGTAGCCGTAGAGGGTGATATCTGGTTATTGGGCAGCCACAGATTAATGTGCGGAGACAGCACTAGCATAGACGCAGTAGAAAAACTGATGAACGGCACAAAAGCCGATATGATATTCACCGACCCACCATACAATGTGAACTACGAGGGCGGTACCGGGATGAAGATACAAAACGACAATATGGGCGATAGCCAATTCCGGGCTTTTCTTTACGACGCATTCACAACAGCATACACTGTAACTAAAGCAGGCAGACCAATTTATATAGCGCACGCAGACAGCGAGGGGTATAACTTTCGAGGCGCGATGCAGGAAGCAGGCTGGCTATTAAAGCAGTGCATAGTTTGGGTAAAAAACAGCATGGTCATGGGCAGGCAAGACTACCAATGGCAACATGAGCCAATCCTTTATGGTTGGAAAGACGGTGAAGCGCACAAGTGGTATGGCAACTTCGATAAGAAAACGGTTATAGATGACGACATTGATGTTAAGAAGATGGACAAAAAGCAACTCGTCCAATTAATTAATAAGATGCGGAACAAAAACAAAACAACCGTAGTCAGAGAGGATAAGCCACACAAAAACGACATACACCCTACAATGAAACCGGTTGGCTTGGTTCAGCAATTTATAAACAACAGCAGTAGAGAGGAAGATATAATCCTTGATCTATTCGGTGGCGGTGGCTCAACCCTAATAGCAGCGCAAAAGCTAAACCGGACCGCACATCTGATGGAACTTGATCCAAAATACATCGATGTGATTATAAGAAGATGGCAAGACTACACCGGGCTAGAAGCGAAACTAGAAAGCACCGGTGAATCGTACAACGATAAATATCTAGGCGAACGGTCAGTAGAAGAATGAAAAAAGGCAAACAAGGCGACGGTGGTGGCAGACCGCCTGTCGTATTTACCCCGGAACAGATTATAGAATTGCAGGCATTATCTGCAGTCCTTAATAAGACCCAGGTGGCTGACTACTTCGGTATAACCGAGAAAACCCTGCGCGAAGTTGAAGCCCGGCAGCCGGAGGTTTCTACCGCATATAAAAAAGGGAAAGTAAAACAGATCGCAAGCATGGGATCGAACCTAGTCCAACTGGCAAAAGCAGGCAATGTCAGTGCTAACATCTTTTACTTAAAGACCCAGGGTGGATGGAAAGAGCAAGAATCTGAAGCAATAGAAATACCGCCACTAAACATTACAGTACATAATGCAACTGACTAGACCGCAGAGCGACATATTCAACAGTGATGCCCGGTTTAGAACGGTGGTAGCCGGGCGACGATTTGGTAAAACATTTTTATCAACTTTAGAAATACTGCGCGCAGCCATTGACGGAAAAAATCGCAACGTTTGGTATGTTAGCCCTACATACGGTGCAAGCAAAGAAATAGCATGGGATATGCTTATACAGACTATCCCGGAAGAATATATAACTAAGTCAAACGAAACAGCGCTAACGCTCAGACTTATCAATGGCTCAACGATAGCGTTAAAAGGCGCAGAAAAGCCTAACAATCTTCGAGGCAGGGCGCTCGACTTTGTGGTGCTAGATGAGTTTGCAGATATGCGACCAGAGGCATGGTTCGAGGTTATCCGGGCTTCATTATCAGACAGGCAGGGTAGCGCGTTATTTATAGGAACGCCAAAAGGTCGTAATCACTTTTATGATTTGTGGGCAGATGCAGTCCCAGGTAAGCCAAACTGGGAGAGCTTCCAATACACAACAATCGAGGGCGGTAATGTCCCGGAAGAAGAAATAGAGCAAGCCCGGCAAGACTTAGATGAGCGTACATTTAATCAAGAATACTGCGCTCAATTTGTTACTTATAGCGGTTTGATATATTATGCTTTTAGTAGAGAGCTATCCGTAGTAGAAACAGAGGACAACGGTGGCGTTTTACACATAGGTATGGATTTCAACCTTGATCCGATGAGCGCAGTTATATGCTTAAGGCATGGCGCTGATTTGTTCGCAATAGATGAAATCGTTATGTATGGATCAAACACAGATGAGATGGTAGAGGAAATCAGGCAACGATATCCGAACCGTCATGTTATAATCTACCCTGATCCAGCCAGCAGACAGCGCAAAACAAGCGCAGGCGGTCGTACAGATTTGTCGATCTTACAAAACGCAGGGTTTAGCGTTAAGGTTAAGAAACAACACGCATTGGTCAGGGATAGAATCAACGCGGTAAACAGTCGGTTATTATCAAGCGATGGTGATCGTCATTTTTTTGTCAGTCCAAAATGCAGACAGACAATCAAAAGTTTAGAAAGACAAACATATAAAGAGGGAACATCGCAGCCAAACAAAGATGGCTTTGATCACATGAATGACGCAGTCGGTTATTTGATAGAATATTTGTTCCCAATACGAAAAGAGTACGCAGTAGAACAGCCAACTAGGTGGACATAATGAATCAATCATCGATAGATGACACGCACCCACAGTACGACGATTATATAAACCGATGGACATTTTATGCCAGAAGCTACATGGGTGGGCAAGATTATAAAAACGGCAACTTTCTGACCGCTTATGTGTCAGAGGACGAGCAAGAATATGAGCGCAGGCTAGACCTGACTCCAATGGACAATCACTGCAAAAACATTGTCCACATATACTCAAGTTTTTTGTGGCGCGTACCGCCAACCCGGGCATTTAACTCGCTGACAAACGATCAGTCGCTCGCGCCATTCTTAAAAGACGCAGACCTCGAGGGTCGTAGCTTCGACAGCTTTATGAGACAGGCGCAAGTTTGGGCTAGCGTTTATGGTCATGTATGGCTACTAATTGATAAGCCAGAATCAAACGCAAACACCCGGGCTGAAGAACTAGACCAAGAAATCAGACCATATGTGACTTTATTCACACCAGAAAATGTGTTCGACTGGAAGTGGGAAAGAACACCAAGCGGTAGATTTAAACTGACTTATTTAAAGTTGCGTGAATCAGTAGACCGCATCAGCGAAATAGAGCATACAAGCTATTATAAAGTGTGGTACGAAGATCGAATTGAAACATGGGAATCGACGCACGATGCAGAAAAAAAGGTAGCATCAGTACCCAACGCGCTAGGTAAAATCCCTGCTGTGTTTTTGCCAGCAAACCGGTCGCAAATCAGAGCAATTGGTATAAGCGACATTTGTGATGTGGCGTATATGCAACGCGCTATATATCAAGAGTTAAGCGAAGTAGAGCAACTGATAAGAATTAGCAACCACCCAACACTTGTTAAAACATACGAAACCGATGCTAGCGCAGGAGCAGGGGCGGTGATCAACTTGCCAGATGATATGGACGGCAATTTAAAGCCATACCAGATGCAACCATCAGGGCAAAACCTAGATGCAGTACGCAACTCAATATCTGACAAAGTAGAAGCTATAAACAGAATGGCGCACATGGGCGCGGTTCGAGGCACTGAGGCTATGACTCAGTCAGGCGTGGCAATGCAGACTGAATTTCAGATGCTGAATGCGAAACTAGCAGAAAAAGCAGACATACTAGAACTAGCTGAAGAACAGCTATTCGACTTATTCTGCCAATGGCAGCAAGTAACAAACGATGTCGAAATCTTTTATCCTGATGCGTTTGATTTGCGCGACTACGATAAAGAATTAGTATTCTTGCAACAGATGCGTGCAACCGGGGTAAACAGCACAACGCTAAACAAAGAGATAGATAAGAAAATCGCTGACTTAGTCCTAGACGACGAAGTCCTAGTCAAAGCGCACCAAGAAATAGAAACAGGCGCAGAAAGACTGGGCAACTTTGATGAGCCAGTTGTAGATGGCGGTTGATAACGATCATGTGATGTTTACTGAAGCCGTCATAGAAAAGCATCAAGCTAGACTGGCGGTAGCTTTAGCAACACTAGAAAAAAAGGTCGCAGACTACATAGCGACAGCACCGCTGAACGAAGAACAGCTGTTCGACCTCGAGTGGGCTATAAAGTCCCGGGCTGAACTTAGACCGCTAATACAGGAAGAATACCTGAAAGCTGTTGATGAGATGATCCGCGACTTTCGTGTTGTAGAGGCAGACGCATACGAAATGCTAGACAACTACGGAAATGTAGCCCGGCTCGATCCCCAGGTTGTGACTAGACTGCAGGAGTTCAGCTATCAAGGATTCGAAGATGTGGCTACAGAATACCTAGATGTTGTGTCAAAGACGCTATACGAAAGCACGCTGACAGGCGCTAACTTTTCCGCAGCCGTAGAATCAGCTAAAGCAGCAATCGGTGGTCGCATGGCAAGATACGCAAACCAACAGATACACGATACGCTGATGCAGTTTGATGCAACAATTAACGTGGCAGTTGGTAAAGAAGCAGGCGCTACGGCATGGAAATATGTAGGATCGCTTGTCCGGGATAGCCGGGAGCATTGTCGAGAACATCAAAACAAAGTTTATACAATCGAAGAAATCGAGGAAATATGGTCTGGCGACTGGGACGGAAAGCAAGAGGGCGACCCGTTCAAGGTGCGAGGTGGATATAACTGCGGTCATGTTTGGAGACCGGTATTCGAGGATTAGACTATGCCTAGCGGAAAAGGAACATACGGAAGCAAGGTCGGACGACCTAAAAAGAAAAAGCGCAAAACTAAAAAATAATATGTTAAACTTTTAATTCACTAATTACTCTTTAACGAGGTGCGTCACATGAGCGATGAAATCATGGAAACCGTAGAACCAACTGCAACTGAGGCAGAACTAACTCAGGCTAAGACTTTCAGTCAGGAAGAACTAGATAGAATCGTAGCTGATAGAATTGCTAGAGAAAATCGCAAGTTTGATAAAAAGCTCAACGGAATAAACCTAGATGAAGCTAGGGATTTATTAGAGCAGCGCGAACAAGCGGAACTCGAAGCAAAAAAACAGCGCGGTGAATTTGATGCTATCCTGAAGCAGACAGTCGAAAAGAAAGAGAATGAGATAAACAGCTATAAAGCGCGACTGCAAGAAACACTAATCGATGGCGCACTAACTGCGTCTGCAAGTCGAAACAATGCTGTGGACTCAACTCAAGTAACTCAACTATTAAAAAACAGCACCCGGCTAAATGCTGATGGTAATGTCGAAATCGTAGACAGTAACGGAACGCCTAGATACAACGATAAAGGCGAACTGCTGACTGTAGACGAAATGGTGGGTGAATTTTTAACTGCAAATCCACACTTTGTGAAAGCGTCCCCAGGTGGAGCAGGAACATTAGGTAATGCAGGCGGGAGTACATCGCAGCCCGAAAAGTCGATGGATTGGATGGTTGACAACTGGAACGATGGCGGCAAAGAAATGTACGCCAAAATGAAAAGTGGTCAGCGTTAAATATAATTTTTCATTTTAAGGGCAAATATTATGAGCATTACAAACCCAACTGGCACTACACAATTAGATGATATCTTTACTGAAATCATTGCAGAAGCAAGACACACAGCTAGCGAGCAAACACTGCTCCCTAACTTAATTAAAACTTTTAACATCGCTGGTCAACCCGGCAAAGTATTATCAGTACCAAAATATGGCACTGTTACTGCTGCTGAAGTAGATGAAGATGCTGATATGACTGCATCTACGCTAACTACTACAGAGGATAGCATCGAAATTAAAACATATGGCGCAAGCGTTATGCTTTCTGATCTTGCAGTTATGGCAGGACAAGGCAACGTGGCGGCAGACGTTGGTAAGGTGCTAGGTAACGCAGTTGCAGCAAAAGTAGATGATGTTATCGCAACATTGTTTCAGAGCGGTGAATTTACTTCGTCAATCGGTGCAGCAGGAGCAGACAACACTGTAACTGATATCTTTAAAGCAGTTGGTCATTTGCGAGCGCAAAAATACACTGGTCAACTAAGCGCAGTATTGCACCCATTGCAATCATATGCGATTAAAAATGCACTAGCTAACACAGCTAACTCATACGCAAACGATCTTTCTAACGAAGCATTGCGTACCGGTTATGTTGGCAACATTGCTGGTGTTAACATTTTTGAAAGCTCCGCTGTTAAAGTTGATGGTAGCGATGACGCAAGTGGCTTTATCTTTGCTGAAGAAGCACTAGGTATCGCTATGAAGCGCGACTTCCAAGTCGAGTCTCAGCGTGATGCATCTGCTCGCTCAACTGAACTTGTAGCAACCATGTACATGGGCGCTGATGTTCTTGAGCCATTAGCAGGCGTTAAATTAGTAGGCGACGCTCTACTAGGCTAACTTAGAAAACAAGATGCCCCTGCTTCGGTGGGGGCTATCTTTTAGGAGAAAGCATGGCGATAACATATAGAGGCGAACGGTTCGAGGGCTACAATAAGCCAAAAAGAACAACAGGTCATAAAGCCAAAAGTCACGCAGTGCTTGCAAAAGAGGGAGACAAAATAAAACTAATTCGTTTCGGACAGCAAGGCGCAAAAACAAAGCCACCTAGAAAAAACGAATCAGAGGCAGACAAAGCAAAGCGTCGCTCTTTTAAAGCAAGGCACGCTAAAAACATAGCCAAAGGCAAAATGTCTGCGGCTTATTGGTCAGATAGGGTGAAATGGTGATGGCATACTCAACAGATGGCGATCTGCAAGTTATACTCCCGGATATTTTAGAAATGGGAATAGAATCTTTTGCTGACGAACATGCAAGAGCGAAAGCAGACATACTGCGCGAACTAAGAATAAACTGGTGGGTCAGGAAAAACATACAGGGCGACATTGACGAAACCAAGCTGACTGAATCGCAGTTTGAAAAACTATCTGCTTATTTGGTGTTATGGAAATACGCACTACCGCAGCTAACAAACTGGCACGATGAAGATCGATTCCAAAAAATGATCCAGTTTTATAAAGCTAGGTACGGTGAAGAATTAGAAATGGTGCTACGCGACGGCATAGAGTACGATGCAGATGGCGACAGCACAGTTGAACAAGAAGAAAAACAACCGGTCCATCATGGCAGGCTGATTAGATAATGCTGACTTATGAAGTAGGCAAGCGACAAGCCCAGGTAAAGTTTGGTAAAAACAAAAACGACAGAAACAAAATACTGAAGCGTGCGCTTTTGCGTGCGGTTTCACATGGACGCGACATCATAGAAGAACACATGGATACCAGCACAAGCTACAAGGGCGGATCATTCAAACCGTATTCTAAAGAATACAAAGAATACAGAAAAGATAAAGGCAGAGGCACAAAGCCAGACCTACAGTTTACAAAGCATATGCGCGGCGCAATGCAAGTCCGGGCTAATAGCAAGCAAGGTGAAATATACTTTAGCAGAAAAGAAGAAGCGCAAAAAGCTGCAAAAAACAACAAGACGCGTCCGTTCTTTGGATTTAACAAGCGCGAACTGGCTAAGATTGAAAAAGTATTCGAGAGAAACCTTAAATGAGTATTAGAGAAAAGATAGCAGAAAACATCGAAGCCAACCTACGGCAAATAACAAATCCGATCCAGGTTAAATTTGTAACTCGAGAACCCTTTGATTTTGAAAAACTATCAAATGCTCAATTTCCTGCTATACTTGTGCGTACAGCAGATGAAGATCGGAGCGACTCAACTGTAGGCGGCACAATATCAAGCAGGATGTCCACAATCAACTACCAGCTTGTATGTTATGTCAAAGGCGCTAAAATTGATACTTTGAGAAACAAAATTATCGAAGCGGTTGAGGAAAAATTAGACGCAGATAGATTGCAAGATAACAACGCGATCGATACGCAGATAATAAGCATAGAAACAGATGAGGGATCGGTTGAGCCGATCGGCGGCGTAATTATAACAGCGCGTGTCACATACCAATATACACGTGGAACTTTATAGATAATAGAGGTAAGTAAAAATGGCAGTAAAAAGCGGAAACACAGGCGTGATTAAAATGCATACAGCAGATGGCAGTGAAGCAGCTGTTGGACAAACTAGAAACTTCAGCATTGAAAGCACAAGTGATACTTTAGAAACTACAGTGCTTGGAAATGCAGACCGCACATACATAAGTGGGCTGAAAGGTCATACTGTAAGCGTTGAAGCATACTGGGACGAAGCTGATCCAGTGCAAATCTTGCTAGACCCAGGAACAACAATTTTCTTTGAAGTGCATCCTACAGGTACAGGCACAGGCGAAGAATACTATCATGGTCAAGGCGTTGTCGCTAGCAAGTCTATCTCAGCAGCAGCAGACGGAATGGTAGAGGCTAGCTTTTCACTAACCGTAAGCGGCGCTATTACAACAGCAGATAATTCATAAGCAAACAGGGGAAAAACTATGGGACTAGCTAGAGAGTTAAGAAGCCGCCGAAAAGTTGAAACAAAGATGGTAGAAGTTGATGCATGGGGCGATGAAAATGGCGCTTTTCGTTTGTACTGTAGACCGCTGACTTGCTACGACATCAGCATGCTACAGAAAAAGCACAAAGACTTCATGACCAACACCACCATCACCGCTATGGTTGATTTGATTGTAATGAAAGCGCTAGATGAAGATGGCAATAAGCTATTTACATCTGCAGATGATCGCGCAGATTTGATGGGCGAACAAACCGATGTTATAGCAGACATTGCTAACGAAATGTTTAATGACATTGTTCCAGAGGAAAAAGCGCTAAAAAACTAAAAACCGATACCTTTAGATACTGCCTCGTATCTATTGCGTATCGGCTTCAAATCACTATCGCAGAAGCTGAAGCTATGACTATTTCAGAGTTTAACGAATGGATGGCTTTTTTTACTTTACTAAAAGAAAGCGAGGAAAAGAATAAGTGAAGTTTGTACTAAAAGCGATAGACAAGTTATCCCCGGCGCTAGGCGCGATCAATAAGCGATTCGCAAAAGTTGGAGCAGCAGGCGCAAGATTTAAAAAAGTCCTCGGCAACATTACCAGAGCAGGCATCAGTATGGCGCGAAACATACTGGGTGGTCTTGTCAATCTTTCTAAAAAGTTTTTGCTTTTAGGGACGATCGCGGCTACTGCATTTGGCATAATTATACGAAGTAGCATCAGTACAACGGACCGGCTGAATAAAACTGCAGGCAAAATCGGCACAACAACGGAAGAATTGAGTCGATTAAGATACGCAGCAGAACTAACCGGGGTAGCACAAAACAACCTCGATATGGCTTTGCAGCGCTTTACCCGGCGAGCAGCAGAAGCAGCCGCAGGTACAGGCGAAGCTAAAAACGCATTAAAAAGACTTGGCGTAGACGCTCAAGAATTAGTGCGACTGCCATTAAGCGAGCGAATGCTTGTACTTGCTGACGCTTTTGGAAAAGTTACAGATAAACCACAAAAGCTAGCCCTTGCATTTAAGCTATTTGACTCAGAGGGCGCACAGCTAGTAACTACCCTAGACGCAGGGCGCGAAGCTATAGAAGAAATGATGCTCGAGGCAGATTTGCTCGGTGTCACTATGGAACAAAGCCTAGCAGACAAAGTATCAAAAGCAGAAGATGCGATCACAAGACTAAAGGCTTTATTTGGCGGTTTAACAAGACAGGTCGCGGCGCAATTATCACCAGCAATAACAACATTTGTAACAATTATTAAAGACAAGCTACTCGAAAGAATAAGAGAAGCAAACGGAAGCGTACAAGAGTTTGCTAGAAACCTCGGAATCAGTATCTTAAAAGGTGTACGCAGCGCAATTATTGGAATCGCAAATTTTGTGAATTTCATAGGGCGCGGAATTAACACGCTGCAAAATAAACTCAATGCATTAAAAGCGCAAAGCGCGTCTGCAGACTTAGCTCATCTGACAAGAGAAACACAAAAATTTGCAGACATATATGATACGCTGCGAAAAGGCGAAGAATTGTCATTTAAACAAAAATTCTTTGCAAAAATAGCAGGCGTACCTGGCGAACTAGAAGCTGTGTCTGAACACATAGAAGATTTAATGTACAGGGCGCATATTGCAGAAGAAGATATGCTGCAAGGTGAGCCTAAACAATGGCGAGACGTTTTGAACCCAGATGGGCTGACTGCGGTTTTAGATGAAATGGTCTTAGCTCTGGAAGAAGCATCAGTTGGAATGACTGAGGGATTTACCACACCAACAGTAGCAGCAGTTACTGAAATGGGTGCAAAATTTAACGAAGCCGTAATAAACTCATCAAACGCGATGGTGACAACAACACGCAATGCGTTATCAGCAGTCGCAGCTGGCGGACAGCAAATAATACAAACCTTGATGAGTGTTACGGAGCATGGATCAAAAGAACACAAAGCGCTGTTTTTAATATCAAAAGGCATAGCAGTCGCGCAAGCAATTATAAATGCACAAACTGCAGGAGCAGCAACGCTAGCAGGCTATGCAGCAGCGCTACCGATGGTTGCTTTAGGTGGACCGGCGGCAGTAGTAGCATGGCAAGCAAAAGGTATGGCGATGGCAAGTTTAGTAACATCGCTTGGCTATACAAACGCTGCGCTGATTGCAGCAACCGCAGTAAAAAGCTATGACGGTGGTGGTTTTACCGGGACAGGATCAAGATCAGGCGGTGTAGATGGAAAAGGTGGATTCCCGGCTATTTTGCACCCTAACGAAACAGTTATAGACCATACAAAAGGTCAGACAATCGGCGGCGAGCCAACTGTTGTTGTTAACCAGACTTTAAACATATCAACCGGGGTGGAATCAACCGTCCGGGCTGAGATAGCTAACTTGATGCCAAAAATTGCAGAGGCAACATCGTCAGCAGTCGCGCAACAAAGAATGCGTGGCGGAACTTACTCAAGACAATTACTAGGAAGATAAAATGCCGGCAACTTTTCCAACAATTAACGGCAGTACCATTATAGAAAGTATGTCTATGCGGATTAAAACCAGCACAGTGACAACAATGTCGCCTTTTTCCTACCAACAGCAAACCCAAGACTTCGGTGGCAGGCTGTGGGAAGCAGAGGTTACAATTCGCCCATTGACGCATACTGAAGCTCTGCAATTTGATGCATTTATACAAGGCTTGAATGGAACGGTTGGCACATTTTATATGGGCAACCCATTGATGACACAATCTCACTCAACTAGCGTTACAGTTAATGGCGCACATCTAGCAGGAGATACAACAATTAATGTAACAAGCGCTAATCAGGGCGCAGTTGTCCCTGCCGGTCATCACATTGCTATAGGCGATCATTTATATGTAACTTTGTCGCAGATACCAAAAAACCAAAACAATACAATAACTATAACGCCGCCGCTTCGAGAAGATGCTAACGATAACGCAGCTGTTGTGGTTACACTGCCACAAGGAACGTGGCGATTGGCAGACCCAAAAGTTGAATACGAAATATCAACAGCAGGGCATTATAGTTATACATTTGCTTGCACAGAGGCAGTCTGATGGCTAGAACACTAGACTCGCAATTAAAAGCAAATCTGCAAACAGATAATGTCCGTCCATTTTTTGCGGTTAAAGTTAAACTTCCAGACTCAAATAATACTGATGTCTGGAACTATATGTGGACAGGGCTAGGAGATTTAACACTGTTCTCAAACGAAACATACACAGGTCTAGGCGACCTTTTATCAGTTGGTGGGGTTACAGAAAACCAAGACTTAGCAGCAAAAGGATGTGCAATAAACCTAAAAACAACCAGCGAATTTATATTAGTTACCCGGGATAGAGATTATCAAGGCAATGAAATTAAAATATACCTGGGTGCGCTTGACAATACTGGCGCTGTCATTGGCGATCCATTTATGTTTTTTGATGGATTCCTTGATCAAATGAGCTTCACCATGACAGGCAAAGATGTGATGCTACAAGCGACTGCAGAGCATAAATTAATAAGACTGCAAAAATCAAGCAACCGCAGATTTACACACGAAGATCAAATACAAAGATTTCCAAATGATAATGGTTTTAACTTACAAACCGCTATAGCAAATAGGCAGTTAACATGGGGCAAATAAAATGTTTTTTCAAATCGAAAAGGTACGCGATGTAAGCAAGGAAATGCAGCCGCTTCTTGAAATGCACTGGGAGCAGATAGCGCTTAATAAAGATAAAATTAATCTGAATCCTGACTGGGAACAAGCAGAAAAACTGTGCGATGACGGCAGGCTAAAGATATTCACAGCGCGAAAAGACGGCAACCTAGTTGGATATTTTGCAGTCATTGTAGGCACATCACTGCACTACAAAGATCATAAATTCGCGAATTGCGATGTTATATATGTACACCCGGAACACCGGACCGGGATGACCGGGTACAAACTTATAAAGGTCGCAGAAGATTATTTGAAAAAGTCTGGCGTTTCACTTATTAACATAAACACAAAAGTACATACGCCATTTGACAAGCTCATGGTAAAAATGGGTTATAATTTAATTGAGCGTTTATATTCAAAATACATTGGTGATTAAATGGCAGTATCAGCGATTGTCGCAATTGCGACTACAGCAACAGCATCAGTAATAATAGGTTTTGGTGCGGCAGCAGTAGCGATAGGCATTGGCGCAGCAGCGCTGATGAATTATGCGATGGACAGCATGATGGAAGATGTCGCAGTTGATACGATGAGCAACAGAAACACGACATCAAAAGCAACGGTAGCACCGAGGCAAGTGCTATATGGAAAATGCAGAACTGGCGGTGTCATTGTTTATGAAAACACTAGCGCTGATTTTGCTGACACAGAGGGCGAAAATGCCTACCTTCATCAATTCGTAGCATTTTGTCAGGGCGAAGTTGAAAACATAGAAACTGTTTATTTTGACGAAGTGATATGCGCGGAAAGAGACGGTAATGGCACGCTAAGATACAAAAACCAATACAAAAAGAGTCAAGGTACAGACACCGTAGGAAATCATGTTCTGCTAACACTTAAGACTGGAACAGATACGCAAAGCGCAATAACTGGCTCAAGCTCGGCAGCCGTTGACACATCAGGCGTTATACCAAACGAATGGACATCGAGTCATAAGCTCAGTGGCGTTTGCTATCTATATGCACAAATGCATCATGAGCCTGAAGTGTATGAGGGCAAAACTCCAAAAATAAGTGCGGTTATTAAAGGAAAAAAATTATACGATCCAACATACGACGCACTCGAGTCAGACTGGCGAGAGGGACAGCAAAGCGGACATAATAAAAACGATCCATCGACATGGGAATGGTCAGATAATCCTGTATTAATCTTGCTTGATTATATGATGACCGAAGAATACGGTCTGGGCGAAAAGCTAGAAAGTTTTAATGCCGCATCAGCAGTGCAGGCGTACAATTATTGTAACCAGCTAGTTAATTTGCATCCGTCCGGGCAAGAAAAAAGATTTACTTGCAACGGAATCGTAACAGCAGATAACTCGCATAGAAAAAACATAGAAAACATCTTGTCGAGCATGAACGGTCAGCTTTTATATAGCAACGGACAATATCATATTAAAGCGTATCAATTTACATCAGTTGTCTCCCAGGTAGTTGACGAAAGCATATTAATTAATTCATTTGATGTAGTTACAAAAGCGAGCCGACGCGACTTGTACAATGTGGTCAAAGGTAAATTTATATCTGAAGAACACGACTATCAAATGACAGAATATCCGCAACAAAAAAGCGGACTAAAAGACCCTAATTATCCAGTCATTGGCAACGAATATGAGTACGACGATGGCGAGACATTGCCACAAGAATATGACTTATCAATGACAACAAGCAACACTATGGCGCAGCGTTTAGCTTACCTTTTGCTTTTGCGTTCAAGACTGCAAACAGTAGTGAAGTTTGAAACAAATCTAAAAGGTTTGCTATACACAGTTGGCGACAACATCAAAATAACAAACGCAAGCATTGGATACTCAAATAAAATATTTAACATAATAAACTTAACAGTGTCGCCTGATATTAAGTCCGGGATAAAAGTCTCGATAGAGGCGCAAGAAAACAACGCAGGCATTTATAACTGGCAAGCAGATAGTGCAACTGACTTTACTGGTCAAGGATCGGTCACTATTGGAAATTTAGATGTAGAGCCACCAACTAACCTGCGTGTTTATCCTAGAATTTCTAACATCGACGAATCACTGCAAATGGACTGGGATATTAGCTTTAACAAATCAAACGACCCTAGAATCAGTCACTACGAACTTAGCTGGCGACATCTTAACGACGTGGAAACGCAAAGTTTAAATATAGGGCTAGGAAACATTGCTACATTATTTGACTTTGATAACGGTGAGGAATATTTAATACAAGTTAGGGCGATTGCACAGAACGGTGCAAAGTCATCAGCGTTATATGACTTCTACGAATTTACACTTCCAACTAGTTTTATTCCACAATATATAGCTATATCGCAAAGCGACTTAACTCCGCCAAGCGAATCGCAAATGGAAAACCTCCTCGGCAGACCGCCACAATCAGGTGACATATTTAACATAGTTGATCTAGATGACAATGTTCCTGTGGATTCAGCATTGTATATTTTTGAGCCAGAAATGACATTTAATTATACAAATATGACAAACTACTCGCAGCAAAACAACTCAACCAACGCTGTCATAGCATTTGCTGTAACTTACAGGGAGCAAGGTATAACTCCAACGTGGTCGTATCAAAAAACTGACAGTCTTGCTCATACAAATGCATTTCAGAAAAATTATGGTGACTTGACTGATTTTGAGGGCATAACAACAGCGACATCTACAGCGAACGGTTATTCGACCTTTACTGTCACAGTTACGCATACACATGCAGAGAATCAGGCAGTAGCAGAAGAACACACATTTCAACAAGGATATATAAAAGTGTCTGCTACAGTTGGCATATCAACTAATTTTGTCGACGTTTTTGTGATAAATAGCATATCGGTATAAATATATGGGACTAGATTTATTAAAAACAGTTTCCGGGCGTATGGTTATTGATGGAACGCTTGAAGCAAAACATATTAAGGCTGACACAATAACTGCTGATAAATTTGCAGGCGCTGTCGAAGAAGAACACTGGGCATACACAGATGGCATGGATGTCAGCTTTGCATATTCAGGATACACAACAGTGCATACTTTTTACTTCCCGGCTACAGAACTCGGCATTTTTAAAGGTCGCCATGTTACCTACATGGGCGAAGCGTACATGAACACAGCGACTAGCACGCAATACACAGGTACCTTATTTTTAAGGCTTGAAGTTGAAGTACCAAGCGTGCAGACCTCAACATTTATCGGATACGCAACACACATGAGTAGCGGCGGCGGCAGTTATCAGGTTGTAGCTTTTGACGGCAACCTTGCGTCAAATAGAATCGGCAGCGGCGGAAGCATAGGAACGCAGGGCGGTAATTTCCGTACATACAAAAACTTATACTACGATCCGCTTGCAGCTCAAGGATCAGACTTGATAACAAATGGTAACTTTAATAGCGGAATTGCAAACTGGACGCTAGGCGATGGGTCGCATTCATCTGGATATGGTGCTTACAGCTTAAACACAACAAACAGCGATACATTTGATCCTTTTTCATATCAGGCAATAACTACGGAAGTAGGCGAAACATACCAGGTAACAGCAAACATTACTAACGGTACAGCAGATGGAGAGGTTCGCGTAACGAGCGCGGCAAACTTAGAATCAACAAGCGAAATAGCTACAAGCGGAGTCGAAACAGGAACAGCATCTGTAGATTTTCAATTTACAGCAACCGGAACAACAACCTATATTATGCTTGTTGGCAACGGCACAGCAGGTAACCAATATGTAGGATTTGACAACATCGTAGTGAAAAAAAATATACCGAAAACTTATGTGTTACTTAGCACAACAGGCGGTCAGATTGTACCTTCAGATGGAACACCAACACAGTTATGGTATCATCCATATGGTGGAGCATCAGCAGGAACATACGCGGTGGTTGACACACATACTCAATCAACTATTACACGACCGTATAGTAATTATTTTAGATTTAGCACAGAGGCATACGTCGGCTGGTTTAACGCAGACCTTAAAATGCGACTTACCTGTCTGAATCAAATAGCATTTGGTAAAACAGTTACACTAAATGACGTTAAATTTTTTATGCAAAGCAGGATCGTGGAATGATTGTTATAGGTTATCAAAAACTTGTAGATGAAGAAATTTTAGATGTGACCTTTGAGGAACACGAAGATCGCGATAATGCTGAAGATGCGCTAAACAGATTGGTAGCAACAGAATCTGAACTAACAGGGCTAATAAATTATTTTTGGGCTATAAAACACGAAGATAGCTATAAGATTATGGCTATTAAAGACAAGACGATCGAGGAATGACATGGCAGCAGGAACATACGATATAGTGATCGATCAAGGATCAACCTTTA